>CAJICH010000022.1_pt1 | contig 99024 bp, 101 predicted proteins | sample 9199591 | NCBI WGS metagenome assembly CAJICH01 (sample SAMEA7708332, study PRJEB35096) | sediment metagenome | biome: marine neritic benthic zone biome [ENVO:01000025]; feature: sediment [ENVO:00002007]; material: shallow marine sediment [ENVO:03000034] sea grass bed [ENVO_01000059] ...
CGACGCCTATTTCGAGCGCTTCCCCGGCATCCGCGCCTATATGGACGCGACCAAGGAGCAGGCGCGGTCAAAGGGATATGTGGAAACATTGTTCGGGCGGCGCGTCCACACGCCGGACATCAACCAGAAAGGCCCGGGCCGGGGCTTCGCCGAGCGTGCGGCGATCAACGCGCCGATCCAGGGCACGGCGGCGGACGTGATCCGGCGGGCGATGATCCGCATTCCAGATGCGCTGACGGCGGGCGCGCATTCGGGCAAGATGCTGCTCCAGGTCCATGACGAGTTGCTCTTCGAGGTGCCCGAGGCCGAAGCGGACGCAACTGCGGCCACCGTCCGCGGGGTGATGGAGAGCGCGGCACATCCGGCGGTGCATCTAAAGGTGCCGCTGGTCGTCGATGCAGGCCAGGGCGCGACCTGGGCCGAGGCGCATTGAGCGGGGTCAGCCCAATCCCAACATCCCGGGCAACGCCCCCATATCGGTGAACACCTCCGCACCCAGTGCACGGTAGTGCTCTGTGTCCGCATAAGGCGCGGCGGCGTAGGCGCAAACACGCATCCCGGCCGCTTTCGCCGCTTGGACGCCGGGCAGGCTATCCTCGACCACCACATTGGCCTCGGGTGCGTGGCCCATTTTCGCGGCCGCATGCAGGAACAAATCAGGCGCCGGTTTTCCGCGGGCGACCATTGTGGCTGAAAACAACACGTCCCGCATCGGTGGCAGAAGCCCGGCAGTCCCGAGTGTTACATGCATTTTCTCGACTTTGCCCGAGGACGCGACGCAGTAAGCCCGGCTGGCGGCCTGGTGGTGCTCGATCACCGCGCGTATCCCGGGGATCGCCTCTACGCCGGTCCGCTGCAAAGCATCTAGCGTCCGGGCCCGCACCGCTTCGGACCAATCTTCCGGCAGGGGTGATCCGGTCTCGGCCTCAACTTCGGCCTGAACTGTCGTCATCGACTTGCCGACAAAGCGTGCCATGCACGCGTCAAGCGCAATCTCGAGGCCCGCCTCCGACAGCATCTCGACCAGAACCCGGTTCGCCGGTCTTTCCGTATCGACCAATACCCCATCGCAATCGAAGATGGTGAGCGTCCCGCTCATTCCTGGCTCCCGGGCGGGGCTTCCACCACCTGCACGCCCATCTCGCACAGGACCACCCGCAACGCATCCGCCGCGGCGCTCAGCGCATCTCGGTCAGGTGAGCGCAGGATCAGAGTTGCGCCGGGGCCGGTTGTGTAGAACGGATAGCTGCCCATTGAAACCTTCGGATGAGCCGCCGCCAAAGCGCCGAGGGGCCCCGCCAGGTCGCCCTCGGGCGCCTCGGCCCGGAAAGCATGGCTCAGCACCGGGTCGCCACCGGTCAGCCGGGGCCGCAGACTTTCCAGCATCGCCTGAAAGATTGCCGGGACGCCGGCCATCACATGCACGTTGCCCAACGTGAAGCCGGGTGCATGGCTGACCGGGTTCTCGATCAGCGTGGCGCCGTCCGGAATGCGCGCCATCCGCAGCCGCGCCTCGTTCAACGTGCGTCCCGTGGCGGTGTAGTGGGCTTGTAGGATCGCCAATGCATCGGCGCGCACGTCAATCGGCGCCCCGAAGGCCGCCGCAACGCAATCTGACGTGATGTCGTCGTGGGTTGGCCCGATCCCGCCCGAGGTGAAGAGGTTGTCGACTTGGCCGCGCAGCGCGTTGACGGCCTCGACGATGGCGTCCCGGTCATCCGCCACCACACGGATTTCGGTCAATCGGATGCCCATCCCGGTCATCACGCCCGCCAGATGATGGGCATTTGCCTCGCGGGTGCGGCCCGACAGGATCTCGTCGCCGATCACCAACATGGCGGCGGTAGGTTGGGTCATGGGGATCCTCGCTCTTGCCCTCAATCTAGCGCGGGTTACTGTCATGGTCATGGACTTTCCGACACCCCTGATCCCCGGCCGGCTGATCAAGCGCTACAAGCGGTTCCTGGCAGATATCGTGCTGGAGGACGGGCGCGAGGTCACGGCCCATTGCGCCAATCCCGGCGCGATGCTGGGGCTGAACATGGAGGGGCTGCGGGTCTGGGTCGAACCCAACGACGACCCGAAGAAGAAGCTAAAATTCGGCTGGCGCCTGATCGAGTTTTCGGGTGAAGGGCACTGGGCGGGGATCGATACCAGCGTGCCGAACCGTGTGGTGGGCGAGGCGCTGACCGCCCAGCGCGTCCCGGACCTGGCGGACTATGGCACGGTGCGCCCGGAAGTGCGCTATGGCACCAACAGCCGGATTGACTTTCTGCTGAGCCAGGACGAGCTGCCTGACGTGTATGTCGAGGTCAAGAACGTGCATCTGTCGCGCACGCCCGGCCTGGCGGAATTTCCGGACTCGGTGACCAAGCGCGGCGCCAAGCATCTGGACGAGATGGCGGCGATGGTCGCTCAAGGCCACCGGGCGGTGATGCTCTACTGCATCCAACGCACCGACTGTGATAGACTTTCCTTTGCGGACGATCTGGACCCGGGCTATTGCGCGGCATTCGAGCGGGCCCGGGACGCCGGTGTCGAGGCGCAGGCCTGGACGTGCAATATATCGCCGAGGGCGGTCAATCTTGATCGGCCGGTCCGGATCGACCAGTAAGGATGGCGATAACCGAGATGAGGACGCTGAACCCCATGCGAACCGGTGGCGAACGCCGCACGACCGAGGGAATCCGCCTGCACGACCCGGCGGATTTCGACGGCATGCGCGCGGCCGGACGGCTTGCGGCGGAATGCCTGGACATGATCGGCGAGCATGTCCAACCGGGCGTGCGCACCGAGGAGTTGGACACGATCTGCCACGAGTTCATCACCAGCCGCGGGGCGACGCCCGCGCCGCTGGGATATCGCGGGTTTCCAAAGTCCGTCTGCATCTCGATCAATCACGTGGTCTGCCACGGGATTCCGGGTCCGAAAACCCTGAAGACCGGGGATATCCTGAACATCGATGTCACCGTGATCCTGGATGACTGGCACGGGGATTCGTCACGCATGTATGTGGCGGGGCGCGCGAACCGGCGCACCGCTCGGTTGATCGAAGTGACGCACGAGTCGCTGATGCGGGGCGTCGCGGAGGTGAAGCCCGGCAACCATTTCGGCGATATCGGCGCGGCGATCCAGGCTTATGCGGAGGGCGAGCGCTGCTCGGTGGTGCGCGACTTCTGCGGCCATGGGCTGGGCCGCGTCTTCCACGACGCGCCCAATGTGCTGCACTACGGGCGCCGGGGCGACGGAGCCGAGTTGAAGCCCGGAATGTTCTTCACCATCGAGCCGATGATCAATCTGGGCGCGCCGCAGACCAAGACCTTAAGCGACGGCTGGACCGCGGTCACCCGCGACCGCTCGCTCTCGGCCCAGTTCGAGCACTCGGTGGGTGTGACCGAGGACGGTTGCGAGGTCTTCACCCAATCCCCCGCAGGCAAGTTCTATCCGGCGCTGTGACCAGCACTCCGTCGGACACGCACCCACCCGTCAACAAGGCCTTGATCGACACCGGTGATTTGGTCCTGATCGTCATCGACATCCAGGATTACTTCCTGAAAAAATACGATGCGACGACCTCGCGTTCCGTGGTCGGGCGGGTGGTCTGGCTTCTAAATGTGGCACGGCATCTGGGCGTTCCCATCGTGGCCATGGCCGAGGACATCGCCTCGACCGGCCCGCTGACCCAAGCGGTCCAGGACGCGCTGCCCCCGGACACTCCGGTCCATGACAAGGATTTTTTCGGCGCCGCCGGCAATCCCACGATCCTGGCCACAATCGAAGCCAGTGGCCGGCGCACCGCGATCCTGGTCGGGATGGAGACGGATGTCTGCGTGGCGCAGACAGCGCTTGGTCTGATCAGAGAGGGATACCAGGTCGCTGCGCTGGAAGACGCGGCGGCAACGACCCGTGGCGATCAGGAGGCCGGTTTGGCGCGCATGCGCGAAGCTGGCGCCGCGATTCTGAATGTAAAGGCGCTCTATTACGAGTGGCTGCGGAGCGTCGCGCAGATGCGCGCGCTGAAGAATGCGCTGCCGGAACTGGAGGCCCTCCGGCCGGATGATCTGGTGCTGTGACCAGCTCAGCCGTGGCTGAACATCTGCTTGCCGTCGACCGGAAGGCTCGCGCACAGGATTTCGCCCCGGTCCGATTGAGTGATGTAGAGATCGCGCGTCCCCGGCCGAAACGCCACATTCGTCGTCGTCAGCCCCTGGGGCGCCACGATGCGAATGAGCGGTACACCGAGCGCCGTGAATCCCCAGACCGAACCGTGCCCCGCATCCGCAATCCAGAGGCCGCCCTCGGCGTCCAGAGCCATGCCGTCAGGCCCCGATACGCCGCCTGTGAGCTGGATGAACCGCCCAGCCTTCGAGACCGTGCCGTCGCTCATGATCGGCAGACGCCAGACCGAATTGTCCCGCGTCATGGCGACCAGAAGCTGCGATTCCTCCAGATTCATCACCAGCCCGTTCGGGGATGGACCGGTGTCCAACAGCAAGTCCAGCCGATCGGCCTCCATATCCCAGCGATAGACCCGCCCGTTCGGCATGTCGAGGCCGGATTGGCCCTGATCGGTGAAATAGCAGGCGCCGTCGGCGGCGAAGAACAGGTCGTTGCAGCCCCGGAAATGTTCTGAATGGCGATGAGTCAGGCGCTGCGTCACCTGGCCCGAGGCTGGGTCCAGTTCCATGATCCCGTTTGCGTAGTCGGCGATGAAGATGCGCCCGTCGCGATGGATCTTCAGCCCGTTCGGCCAGCCGTCGTATTCCGTCACCAGGCTCCATTCCCCTTCGGGCGAGATGCGGAAAACCCGGCCAAACGGGATATCGACGACCCATAGGTTGCCGTCACGGTCGAAGCTCGGGCCCTCGAGGAATGAATCGCAGTCCAATCCAGGCCGGTTGGACCGGGCCCAGGCGGGCCGCGCGCCCTTGCGCCGGAATTTGGCCGGCATCGTGGTCCAGACGTCGGCGGTCAGCATCTCGGGTGGCGGATAGAGCATGGACGTGTCTCCTGCCTGGATCAGCGGGTAAAGCCCGCCGCCAATTCCACATGAGGGCTCCAGCGGAATTGATCGACAGGCTGGACCCAATCGAGCCGATAGCCGCCATCAATCAGGGTCCGCGCATCGCGGGCAAAGGTGGCCGGGTTGCAGCTGACGAAGGCGATGCGGGACACGGGCGCGTCGGCAAGCTGCTCGACCTGATTGCGGGCGCCGGCGCGGGGCGGATCGATCACGACCGCGTCGATGCCTTTGAATTCGGGCGCCAGAAGTGGACGATGGTTCAGGTCGCGCCGCTCGGCGACGACCCGTTTCAGCCCCGGCGCCGCGCGCCAGGCGGCATCGAGCGCGGCCACCGCGGCGCCGTCACCCTCGAAGGCCAGGATCTCGGCTTGCTCGGCCAGCGGCAATGTGAAGGTGCCGGAGCCACAATAGAGATCTGCAATCCGGCCAGCGCCGCCCACCGCCTCGCGCACGGCTTCCAATAGCGCCGCCTCCCCGTCCCGGGTCGGTTGCAAGAACCCGCCCGGCGGCGGCTTCACCCGCGCCCGGCCCATGGTCACGACCGGCTCGCCCATGCTTGCGACCTCTTCGCCGTTCCAGCCAAGCCGCGCGAGCCCCGCGCGGGCCGCGACCCCGGCCAGCAGCGCCTTCTTCGGCCCTTCCAGGGTCTTCGCGCCGGTCACCGCCGCGTCGACCCCGCCATTGGTCAGCGTCAAAGTGATCTTGACCTCGCCCTTTCGGCTGGCGGCGGTGGCGACCAGTTCCTCGAGCTTTGGTATCGCGGCGACAAGCGCCGGCTCGGCCACGGCGCAGGTCTCGACCGGCTTGATCGCGGCATCCGCGCGGCCGTGGAACCCGATCACGATGCCCTTACGCGTCCGGGTCGCGGCCAGGGTGATGCGCCGGCGGCTTTCGGCGGGCGATGTAATGGTCGGCATCACCGCGATATCGCTGATCCCACGGGCCGCCAACGCGGTGACGATCAGGTCGCGCTTCCACAATGCGGTGAACCGCTCGCCCGCGTGTTGCAGGGCGCAGCCCCCACAGGTGCCGAAATGGGGACAGACCGGCTGGGTGCGGTTCGGGGATTTGCGCAGGATCGCCTCGGCCCGGCCACGCTCGCCATGACGGACCACGCGCACCCGCTCGCCCGGCAGGGTAAAGGGCACGAACAGCGTACCGCCCTCGGCGACCCCGTCGCCCTGGGCGCCCAGGCTTTCGATCTCAACCTCGTCCGCCATCGGATCCCGTATTGCCCCGGGACAGGGGCCCGGGCGTTAGTCTGGCTTGCGCGCGGCGATCAGGAACTCCCTGTTGCCGTCGCTCCCTTCTATAGGGCTCGGGATCACGCCCGTCACCTGCCAGCCGCGCGCCGTGAGCCAATCGGCAATTTCATTGGTCACCCGGGCGTGGACCTGCGGGTCGCGGACGATCCCGCCACGTCCGACGGCAGCGCGCCCGGCCTCGAATTGCGGTTTGATCAGCGCGACGAGGACGGCGCCGGGCCTTGCCAAGTCGAGCGCACAGGGCAACGCCTTGGCCAGCGAGACAAAGGCGAGGTCGGCGGTAATCCAGTCGACCGGCGGAATGCCCTGTTCGAGCAATGAGCGGGCGTTCACGCCCTCCAGATTTTCGACTCGGGGATCGCGTTTGATGTCGGTCGCGAGTTGGCCATGCCCCACATCTACCGCAAAAACCCACCTAGCGCCGCGGTCGAGCAGAACTTGGGTGAAGCCGCCGGTCGAGGTCCCGAGATCGAGCGCTATGCCTGTCGGCGTTAGGTCGAAATGGACCAGCGCATGGAGCAGTTTCAGCGCCGCGCGCGAGACCCAGGGGTTCGGGTCTTCGGTGACGATGAGAGTCGCGGATGCACCTACCGACTGAGCGGGCTTGCGCGCGACCGTGCCATCGATACAGACCGCGCCCGCTTCGATAAGCACCCGGGCACGGGCCCGGCTTGGGGCCAGGCCCGACTTGACCAGGCGCTGGTCGAGGCGCATTCGCTCAGGCCTGGCCGAGGCCCCGGCGCACGGCGTCCAACGCGTCTTGCTCGCGCTCGCTCAGGGTGCCGCCGTCGGCGGTCGCGACCGCCTGAACCATGGCAACAAGCTGTGGGCCGGCCTCCTCGCCAGCGTGAGCCTTGACCACCCGGGTCAGACGCCGGATGGCATCCTCGGGGCTGTTGCATTGACCGGCGATCCAGCGCCCAAACGCCGTGATGTCGACCGCCTCGGCACTGTCGATTTGGAATGTTGCGCCGGCCCCGGCGGTCAGCCGGTCGATCTCGGCCTGACTGAGCGGCGCGTCCATCCCGGCCACCGCCGCGGCGATGCCGGCCGCGGCCAGCCGCGGGTCCTCGACGCAGTCGGCCGGATGGGTCTTGTGCTGACGCATATACCCAAACCGCCGGATCGCCAGCCGCACGTCATTAGCCACATTGGCGATATCACCAGCCGCGTCCTGCGCCGCCTTGAAGCGCCAATACCAGATGGCGACCGCGCTGAGAACGCCCAAAATGCCCAGAAGGATATGCATCGCCACCCCCGAAAATGCCCCCTCGGAATGAGCTGCATTGTGCCTGAAATGGACGGTTGGGTAAACGAGAAAGTATAAGAGGTGAAATATGTTAAAGGTATAAGTGGTTATATTGATTTAACTCTCGTGCATTGCGCGTCTTAAGGCTCGCTTAAGTGTACCCAGCATCTCCCGCGCAATGATGCGATGGATGCTGAGCTCCGACCCTACAGCTACGCCCGGGCCGCAGCAGCGCTATGCCCAAGCGCCTGCAATGCGGTCTCGACGATATGCGGCGCGTTCATGGCCGCGGTCTCGTACATCGCCGCCGGCTTGTCCTGATCCAAGAACACGTCCGGGAAGATCATCGGTCGGACCTTGAGGCCCTGATCGAGCACCCCCTCCATGGCGAGCATCTGCAGCACATGGCTGCCGAAGCCGCCGATGGCGCCCTCCTCGACAGTGATCAGCGCCTCGTGCTCGCGGGCGAGCCGAAGAATCAGGTCGCGGTCCAAGGGTTTAGCGAAGCGTGCATCCGCCACGGTGGTGGATAGGCCCCGAGCCTCCAGCTCCTCGGCCGCCGTCAGACACTCGGCCAACCGGGCGCCGAGCGACAGAAGCGCAATCTTCGTGCCTTCGCGAACAACCCGGCCCTTGCCGATTTCCAGGGGCACGCCAGCTTCCGGCATATCCACGCCCACGCCTTCACCGCGAGGATAGCGGAAGGCCGAAGGCCCGTCGTCGATCCCAACCGCCGTCGCCACCATATGAACCAGCTCGGCCTCGTCGGCGGCCGCCATCACCACCATCCCCGGCAGGCATCCCAGAAATGCGACGTCGAAACTGCCCGCATGCGTCGCGCCGTCGGCACCGACCAAACCCGCCCGGTCGATAGCAAAGCGCACCGGCAGCTTCTGGATCGCCACATCGTGCACCACTTGGTCATAGGCCCGTTGCAGGAAGGTTGAGTAGATCGCCGCGAAAGGTTTCATGCCGGACGCCGCCAATCCGGCGGCGAAAGTCACCGCATGCTGCTCGGCCAGGCCGACATCGAATGTGCGGTCCGGAAAGGCTTTTTCGAACAAGTCCAGTCCGGTCCCGTCCGGCATCGCCGCGGTGATGCCGACAATGCGGTCATCCTTTTCGGCCTCCTTGATCAGCGCGTTGGCGAAGACTTTGGTGTAGGAGGGCGCATTGGGCGTCGGCTTCGACTGCTCGCCCGTCACCACGTCGAATTTCGCGACCCCGTGATATTTGTCCGCCGAAGTCTCGGCCGGTGTGTAGCCCTTGCCCTTCTTGGTGATGCAATGGACAAGGACCGGCCCTGTCGCCCGCGCCCGGACCGTTCGCAGAACCGGCAGAAGCTGGCTCATGTCATGGCCGTCGATCGGGCCGATATAGTCGAGGCCCAGTTCCTCGAAGAGGGTCCCGCCGACCGCCATGCCCTTGACCAGTTCGTGGGCCCGGCGCGCGCCTTCGCGCAAAGGTTCCGGCAGCCAATTCACAGCCTCCTTGGCGGCGGCCTTCAGGTCCTGGAACGGCGCCTGGGCGTAAAGCCGAGACAGATAGGCCGACATCGCGCCCACGGGCGGCGCAATCGACATCTCGTTGTCGTTCAGGATGATGATCAGCCGGTGTCCCAGATAGCCCGCATTGTTCATCGCCTCATAGGCCATGCCGGCAGTCATCGCACCGTCGCCGATCACCGCGATGGCGTCGCCGGTATCGGCCCCCAGCTCCCGCCCAGTGGCAAAGCCCAGCCCGGCCGAGATCGAGGTCGAGCTATGGGCCGCGCCGAAGGGGTCGTATTCGCTCTCGGCGCGTTTGGTGAAGCCGCTGAGGCCGCCGCCTTGGCGCAGAGTGCGGATGCGGTCGCGGCGCCCGGTCAGGATCTTGTGCGGATAGCACTGATGGCCGACATCCCAGATCAGCTTGTCATGCGGCGTGTCGAAGACCGCGTGGATCGCGACCGTTAGCTCGACAACGCCCAGCCCTGCGCCCAGATGTCCGCCAGTGACCGAGACCGCCGAGATCGTCTCGGCGCGAAGCTCGTCGGCGATTTGCGCCAATTCGGCATCGTTCATCGCGCGCAGATCGGACGGATACGTCACGCGGTCCAAGAGCGGGGTAAGTGGCCGGTCGCTCACCGAATTCTCCTCGTTTTCGAAGCCGTCTGATTGGCAGATCGGGCCACTATTGGCAAATAAACTTGGTTCCGGATCACTCGGTCTTGAAGGGCTCGGCGCCTGTGGCTGTGCCGTCGGCGCTGGCGGTGATCTTCTCGACCTTCAGCTCCGCCTCGCCCAGCTTGGCCTCGCAATGCTTCTTCAGCGAATCCCCGCGTTCATAAAGCGCGATCGACTTCTCCAGCGGCACCTCGCCGCCCTCGAGCGCCCGGACCACGGTGTCGAGCGCATCCATCGCTTCCTCGAAGGTCATATCCTCGATCTTCTTTTCAGTCATGTGTGGGCCTCCGCATGGGCGATCAGTGCGTCCAGATGGGCCGCGACCGAGTCCGCAAGCCCGTCGAGGTCATAGCCGCCCTCCAAGGTCGAGACCACCCGCCCCTCGCAGCATTCCTCGGCGATCTTACATAGCTCGGCCGTGACCCAGCCGAAATCCTCGGCCTGCCAGTTGAGATTGGCCAGGGGATCGGCCGCATGGGCATCGAATCCGGCCGAGATCATCAGGAGGTCGGGGTCGAACTCGCGCACAGCCGGGAAGATCGTGCCCTCATAGGCAATCCGCATCTCGCGCCCGCCGCTCATTGGGTTCAGGGGCGCGTTGAAGATGTTGCCGACCCCAGTTTCGTGCGCCGCGCCCGTGCCCGGATAGAGCGGCATCTGGTGCGACGAGGCGAATAGAACCCTCGGCTCGTTCCAGAAGATGTCCTGGGTGCCGTTGCCGTGATGGACGTCGAAATCGACGATGGCGATTTTCTTCAGCCCCAGCGCGTCCAGCCCATGACGCGCGCCGACCGCCACGTTGTCGAACAGACAGAAGCCCATCGCCTTGTCATTCTCGGCATGATGGCCGCAGGGGCGTATCGCACAGAAGGCAGCCTTGTGCGCGCCGCCCGCCACTGCCTCGATCGCGGCAACATTGGCGCCGGCGGCGTGGCGGGCCGCGGTCAGACTTTCGGGGCACATATGGGTGTCGGGATCCAGGCTCACCCATCCCTCGCTAGGCAGCTTCGACTTGATCATCTCGATATAGGCCGGGTCGTGCGCGCGCCCAATCTGATCGTCATCCGCCGCGGGCGCCTCCACCCGAGGCAGCGCTGCGAATGCCGCGCCCGCGAGCACCCGGTCGACAGTTTCAATCCGCGCCACCCGCTCCGGATGGCCGGGCGGCGTCACATGGTCGTGGCTGGACGGATGGGTAAGGATCAACACTGACATGGGGAAAGACTAGACCGTGTGTCGGCCAAAGGTAAACGGGGTCTCTTGCTTCGCGGAAGCTCTGGGCCGAAGTTCGATGAAACAGTGCAGATACTCGGAGCCTTTGATGATGGACTTCCACCCCTTCGCGGTCGAGCAATTCCTGTCCGAACACGAGCACGGGGTGCGTTTCAACTTCTCGGAAAGCGGTGTCCATCCGATGCGCTACGACGAGCTGTTCCGTCTGGCGCAGATCGATACGGACGCCCTGTTTGCAACCCTGATCGACTATCCGCAGGTCAACGGCTTCGACAGCTTGCGTGAGAAGATCGCCGCGCTGTATCCGGGGGCGGCGCCCGAGAACGTTCTGGTGACGGTCGGCGCGACCGAGGCGAATACGCTGGTTGCGACAGCCCTGATCGAGCCGGGCGACAACATGGTTCGATTCTGCCCGACCTACGAGCAACTTGCCGGCAATGCGCTGAATCTCGGCCATGAGGTGCGCGTCGTCGATCTCGTCGAGGAGCAAGATTGGGCCGTGGACACCGATGCCCTGGCGGCGGTGGTGGACGATCGGACACGGATCATCCATGTGGTCAATCCGAACAATCCCACGGGCCAGATTCTGAGCGAGGACGATCGCGATGCGATCGTCGACGCAGCGCGGCGCACGGGCGCCTGGATCGTCGCCGACGAGGTCTACGCGGGCACCGAGCGCAACACCGACGATCCGACCCCCAGCTTCTGGAGCACGCACGACCGGGTGATCGCGATAAATTCCATGAGCAAGGCTTACGGGCTGCCGGGGCTGCGCCTCGGCTGGCTGGTCGCACCCGAGGAGGTTGTGGAAAGAACCTGGCGGCGGCACGAATACGCCTCGATCGCAGCCAGCATGTTCTCGATGAAGCTGGCGGACGCCGCACTGGCGCCAACGCCCCATGCCCGGCTGATGGAGCGTGCCCGCGGCCTGATCAGGCGCGGCTTCGAGACACTGAGCGAGGCCCTGGACGAGCACTCGGGCGTCTTCTCGGTGGTCCCGCCACAAGCCTCGGCAATGTCGTTCGTGAAGTTTAACCTGCCCGTGACCTCGGACGATTTAGCCCGCAGGCTGCGCGCCGAGGAGGATGTGCTGGTTATCCCGGGCACGAAGTTCGGCCTCGACGGACACTTTCGGTTCTCGTCCGCGCTGCCCGACGATCACCTGCGCGAAGGATTGGCGCGGATGAACGCGCTGGTCGGGCGGATATTGGCCGATGCTTGATGATACCGATGCTCCGGGCTCGACCCGGGATCTCGGTGTTCACAGTCGACATTCGATGCCCCGGCGCAAGGCCGGGGCATCGGCGATGTCTCAGTGGTTCCCGCGCACCACCTGCTCGTAGCTCTGGGCAATGTCGCGGGTCATCTCGCCCACCTCGAAATTGTAGGGGCCGATTTCGCCCACGGGCGTCACTTCCGCCGCAGTGCCGGTCAGCCAGCACTGCTCGAAGCTTTCCAACTCGTCCGGCATGATGTGGCGCTCGTGGACCTGGATGCCCTTGTCGCGGATCATGCCTAAGACCGTCTGCCGGGTGATGCCGTTCAGGAAGCAATCCGGCGCAGGCGTGTGCACCGCGCCATCCTTGACGAAGAAGACATTCGCCCCGGTCGCCTCGGCCACATAGCCACGGTAGTCCATCATCAGGCTGTCCGAACATCCCTTGGCCTCGGCCGCATGCTTGGACATGGTGCAGATCATGTAGAGCCCGCTCGCCTTTGCGTGGCAGGGGATGGTCTCGGGGCTGGGGCGCTTCCATTTCGAGATATCCAGCTTGGCGCCCTTGAGCTTGGCGTCCCCGTAATAGGCGCCCCATTCCCATGTGGCGACCGCCATATGGACCGGGTTGCGCGCCGAGGCGACGCCCATGTCGAGGCCGGAGCCGCGCCAGCAGAGGACGCGCAAATAGGCATCCTTCAGGTTGTTGGCATGCATGGTGTCGGCCTTGGCCTTCTCGATCTCGTCGACCGTGTAGGGGATCGGGATATCCATCGCCTTGCCGGACTCGAGCAGGCGCTGGGAATGCTCCTCGGATTTGAAGATCCGCCCGCCATAGGCGCGCTCGCCCTCGAAGACCGCGCTGCCATAGTGCAGCGCATGGGTCAGCAGATGTACCTTGGCCGAGCGCCACTCCACGAGGTTGCCATCCATCCAGATGAACCCGTCGCGATCGTCATATGCGCTGCCAGGTGCCATTGCTTCACTCCTTGAGAAACGAAGCCCTCGCGCATCCGGCACGGGGTCGCGGCCGTATCCAAATTTGAGACCATATCTTGCGTAGTGAGACCAAAACACGACAGAATCTGTGCCGGTCCCACATATGACTCGTAACATCGGGCTTTTAATTAGTCAATAAGACTGACATAATTCGTGAGCCAACGACGGCAACACGACGGGAATCCGCACCCAAAGCGTTGAAGAGGAACATTGAATGCGGGCATCGATTGACAGGGGGGCGCCCATGTTGAGCCGGCCGGACCAGCTCTTGTTCCTTACCGACGAGCAACTGCGTCAGGGCATCGAGCTTCTGTTCTTTGCCTATCGTGACTTTACGGGCGACCCGGACGCGGTTCTTGCCGAGCGCGGTTATGGACGCGCGCACCACCGCGCAATCCACTTCATCAAGCGCCGCCCGGGGATAACGATCGCCGGTCTGCTCGAGATCCTGGGCGTCACCAAACAGTCACTGAACCGGGTGTTGCGCCAGTTGGTTGATGATGGGCTGGTCATCAGCAAGACCGGCACCAAGGACCGGCGCCAGCGAAATCTGCGGCTGAGCCCTGCGGGTGAGGAACTGGAGCGCCACCTCTCCGACCCTCAGCGCGCCCGGTTCCGGCGCGCCTACAGCGAAGCTGGCCCCGAGGCGGTTGCGGGTTTCCGCGCCGTGCTCGAGAGTATGATCAACGAAAAGGACCGCGAGGCGGTTCTCTCACTCGTCGGGCGCGAGGATTCATGAGCGGGTTCGGCCAGGTCACCGACGGCGAGGGCCCGGCGCACATCCTAGTCGTCGATGACGATTCCCGGATTCGCGATCTGTTGAAGCGCTTCCTGACCCGCAGCGGCTATCTGGTGACGTCAGCGCGCGACGCGGCGCATGCCTCGCGCCTGCTCGAGAGCCTGGCTTTCGACATGCTTGTGGTCGATGTGATGATGCCCGGCGAGGACGGCTTCAGCCTGACCCGCCGCATCCGCGACCAGATCGACACGCCGGTCCTGCTTTTGACCGCCCGCAACGAGACAGGCGACAGGATCGAGGGGCTGGAGGCGGGCGCCGACGATTACCTGCCGAAACCTTTCGAGCCGCGCGAGCTTCTGTTGCGCATCGCGGCGATCCTTCGCCGCGCCGCTCCCCCGCCGACGACCGAGGCCCCGCCCAAGGTGCTGGCGCTGGGCGACGCGAATTTCGACATCCTGCGCGGCGAGTTGAAACGCGGGGAGGAGATCGTGCGCCTGACGTCGACCGAGCAGGCGCTGATGCGGGTCTTCTCGCGCAAGCCCAACGAGCCGGTCAGCCGCTCGCGGCTTGCCGAGGAACTGGGCGGCTCGGGTGGTGAAGTGCAGGAACGCGCGGTCGATGTGCAGATCACCCGGCTGCGCCGGAAACTGGAGATCGACCCGAAGACACCCCGCTATTTGCAGACCGTCCGCGGCGCGGGCTACATGCTGACGCCCGACTGATCTTCTCGCCACTCCCGTCACCGAAGCTTCCGGTCTCAAAATCACGGATCGGTCGGCGGTGGCGGCTTTTCAGTCGCATTTGACCACCGGCACTGCGGCCGCGAAAGGCTATGCAGCCGTCAGCGCGACAGTTTCGCGACAGAATCGATTAAAACTGCGCAAGATAGCGTGGCAAAACGATATCAACAGGGGAGGCGTTGATGCACACGAGACGGATGCTTTGCGCCAGCACGATCGCAGTGCTGGCCCTGGCAGGAACGCTGGTTCCAGCCGGATTTGCCCAGGAAACAGGACAAATTGCGGCAAAAAATGAGATCACCTTCACGTCTTGGACCGGACCTTATATGCGCAGTCAGATGCTGGGCTTCGTGCGGCCATACGAGGCCGCGAACAACGTTCGCGTCCATGTGGAACACTATAACGGCGGGATTGCCGAGATCCGCGATCAGGTGGAATCGGCCAATGTTATCTGGGACGTGGTCGACCTGACACAGGCGGATTCACTTCGTGCTTGCGAGGAAGGCCTGCTCGAGGACATCTCGAACATCACGCTGCCGGCCGGCGCCGATGGAACCCCGTTCCAGGATGATTTCGTCGAAGGCGCGCTCAACAAATGCGGCGTGGGCGTGATCGTGTGGGGCACGGCGTTCGCCTATTCGACGACGGTTTCCGATACGCCGCCGGGCTCGATCGCCGACTTCTTCGACACAAAGACCTATCCGGGCCCGCGTGCCATCCGCGACGACCCAACCGTTATCATGGAATGGGCGCTTATGGCCGATGGCGTTGCGCGCGACCAGGTCTACGCGACGCTGGAAACCGATGAAGGCGTCGCACGGGCGCTCAATAAGATGGACGCGATCAAGCCGGGCCTTGTGTTCTGGCAGACCGGGCGGCAGCCAGTGCGGCTACTGAACGCGGGTGAGGTCGCCATGGCGTCGATTTGGGCGACGACGGGCGCTCAGGCCTCGCGTGAAGAAGGCGCCCAGTTCGAGATGGTGATGGACGGGCGCGTCATCGAGCTCGACCTTTTCGGCATCCCGAAGGGCAGCCGCTACAAGAAGGAAGCGATCGATTTCATCCGCTTTGCCAGTTCCAGCAAGGCCCTGGCCGACATGGTCAGCCACTTGCCGAACGGTCCGACGCGCAACTCGTCGATTGCGCTTCTCTCCGATGACGTGCTGCAGAAGATCCCGAACGGTCCGGCATATGCGGACAAACCCTCGATCCTCTCGGACGCGGAATGGTGGGCCAAGAACCATGCGAGATTGGAAGAGGCCTTCCGCGCCTGGCGTGACGAAGCGGCCCAAAAAGGCGCCGCCGGCACAGTGCGGTGATTGAGAAAAAGAAAATCAGGAGGGAAAACGTATGAGTGACTCATCGCATGTGCGGCCGGACGGCATCGTCGCGAAATCGGGTCTCTTCACGGGGATGAACACCACCATGGGCATCGCCTCGATGGCGATGATCATCGCCTTCGTCGCCTATACGATCAGCGATGTGGAAGCGTCGAGCGCGGTCTTCTCGGTCGGCAAGGACTTCATCATCGGAACGCTGGATTGGTTCTATGTGGTTGTGGTGAATTTCGCCCTGTTCTTTGTCTTCTGGCTGCTGGTCAGCCGCTTCGGCGACGTGAAGCTGGGCAAGGACGACGACGAACCGGATTTCTCGACATTCTCGTGGATCTGCATGCTGTTCAGCGCCGGCCTGGGATCGGGCCTCATCTATTGGGGCGTGGCCGAGCCGATGTATCACATCCAGAGCAACCCCTACATTGCCCGTGAGGGCATCGAAGCGGGTGGAGTTGAAGCCGCGGAAGCGGCGATCCGGATCACCAACTTCCACTGGGGTCTGCACGGCTGGGGGCTTTATGTGCTGGTGGGCCTCAGCCTCGCCTATTTCTCGTATCGCAAGGACCTTCCATTGACGCTGCGCTCGGCGCTCTACCCGATTCTGAAGGAAAAGGTTTACGGGCCTTGGGGGCACCTGGTCGATCTGATCGGCGTTTTCGGCACGATCTTTGGCCTGGCGACCTCGCTGGGGCTTGGCGTCACGCCAATTGCCGCGGGCATGGAAAACCTTGGCTGGATGGAGAACAACCAGACCAACCAGCTAATCCTGGTCGCCGCGATCACCATCGCGGGCACGGCTTCGGCCGCCTCGGGTGTCGGCAAGGGTGTGCGCATTCTGTCGGAATGCAATGTCTGGGCCAGCCTCGGGCTGTTGCTGCTGTTCCTGATCCTCGGGCCCACCGCCTTCATCCTGGGCATGACGATTTCGGGCGCGGGCGACTATCTCTGGAACGTGATTCCGATGGGCTTCTGGATCGACAGCGACCCGGAGAGCCAGTGGCAAAGCTGGTGGACCATCTTCTACTGGGGGTGGTGGATCGCCTGGTGTCCCTTCGTCGGGCTGTTCATCGCCCGCATCTCGAAGGGCCGCACGATCCGGCAGTTCTGCTTTGCCGTCCTGTTGATCCCGGTCACCGTGGTCATGCTGTGGATGGGTATCTTCGGCAGCGCCGCCACGGGTGTCGACCTGTTCTACGCCGCTGGCGTCGTAGATGCGGTCAACGCGGACTACGCGACTGGCGTGTTCCAGACAGTCGCAGGCTTCGGCTACGAGTCGTTGGTCACGCCGATCACCGTTTTGATCACAATCCTGCTGGTCTCGTGGTTCGTGACGTCGTCGGATTCCGGCACCCTGGTCATGTGCACCATGCTCAGCATGGGCGACGAGCATCCGCCGGTGAAGTTCCGGATCTTCTGGGGCATCACCTCGGGCGTCGTGGCCGGTGTGCTGATGTTGGCCGGAGGGCTCAGCGCGCTCCAGACCGCGTCAATCGTCGCGGGCCTGCCGATCGCGGTGATCCTGTTCCTGATGGGCTATTGCATGGTGAAGACCTTGCACGAGGACTTCCCGGTGCCGGATGTCGAGGACAAATTCGAGCTGGAATACCTGAACCGGTAGTCCGGCTCATCAACGGCTCCTCCCACTGGGGCGGCTTCGGCCGCCCCGGTTTTTCAATCTTCTGAACGTCGCGGTGGCTCGCGGTCGGTGCAAAGCTGGACCGCCTGCGCGATCGCGACGGCCTCTCGCTGGCCGATGGCGGTGCCGGGGCGGCGGATGCGGATCAGCGTGACCGCCGCCTGCGCGGAGTCCGCATGGCCATAGGCCGCAAGCCAGGTAGCCGCCGCGGCGGCGGAGCGGCCAAACCCGAGCGCGCAGCAGACCAGCACCTCGCCGCCGGGAACCGCGCGGCGTTCGGCCTCGATCGCCTGCGCGGCACGGATCAGGTCAGGTGTCCCCGGCACAACCAGGTCCAGCAACGGCAGGAACTTTCCAGGCGCCTGGGCACCCGATCGGGGAATTTCCGCGCAAAGATCGATCACGCGCGCTCCGCGCGGTGCCGCCGAGGTTCCCCCTATCCTCAGGCCAGGGACAATCACGCTCGATGCGTCGCGCCCCCGCAGCCAGGCATAGGCATTGGCGCTTGCGCCAATCGTGTAAGGCAAGAGCAGCGCCCGCACCATCCAGGCGCCGATCCCTGGCCGGTTCTTGCAGAAAAGCCCCGGCCCCGCCGCGCCGTAGGCGAACGCCACCATGGCGAGGCTGATCGCGGGCCAGATCAGTGCCAGCGCCGCGCCGCCCACCAAAGTTGCGACGGCGACAAGGGCAAAGGACCCGGCTGCGTAGAATCTCGCGAGTCTCCAAAGCGCCTGATCACGGGCAGGCTGCCCCGGAGACCATGGCAACACGTCCTCCACACCCGCCGTCATCGTCATTGCCGAACCCGTTCGGCCAGGCTGACCGTGAATATGCCCCAACGGTCGATCTTCTGCTCGATCTTGCGGAAGCCGGCAGCGGCGACCAACTGATCCATCTCGGCTTGCGTCCGGCGGCGCATGACCCAGGGCCGGCCATCACGATGGCTGGTCAGAACGCGGGCGATGTATTCCAGCTGGGGGTGCCAGGGTTGGCCGGTATAGATCAGCAGCGCACCATCGGGCATCGCCCTCGCCAGGCCCTCCAGCGATGCCAGGACAGGCGCGTTCTCCTGGAACAGTTCGTAGAGGCCCGAGACCACGGCCAGCGTCGGCGACGGATCGGCTTTGGCCAGATCGTCGCCGTCGAAAGCATCGCCCTGCTCGAACCTGGCAATGTCGGTCAGGCCCCGCCGCGCGATCAAGGCGCGGCCTGCCGTGACATTATCCGGGCAAAAATCGCGCAGTAGGATACTCTCCGGGCGTGTCTCGGCTGCGGCAACGGCATCCAGCACATAACGTCCGTGGCCGGCGGCAATATCGATGATCCGCGCTGGCCGGCACGCGGCCTGCAACTGGTCGAGCGCGCGGGCGATTAACTCCTCCGCGTGCCGCTTGCGCTGCCGGATTCCGCGCCAGCCGATCGCGTCGAGATAAGCGCGGTCAACCTTGCGGCCCAGCCATCCCCGCCCCCGCGCCTCGTTCCGGTAGACATAGTCAAGCGTCGCACCGGAGTCGAAACCGGTCCGATGCCCCAACGCGATTCCCTCGGATAAAGCACCACCCACGCGGAGATTTAGACGCGATAGCACGACCGAGAGCGCCTTGAATGAAAACGGCGCGACGGAGCGCGCCAGACGGTCCGTCTCGTCACGGGTGAAGCCCCGTCGATCGGCGTCGATCAACGAGGGCACCACGGCTGGCTGCGCAAAGCATTCCTCCAGAAAACGCCCCATCTCGGCCAGCACGGGCGCGCGCTCGGCCTCACCCAGGATGTCGTGCCGCAGGTCGGGGAAAACGTGGCATTCCTTCTTCGCGGCGCCCAGCGCCGCATGGAACCGATGCTGGATCGCGGGCTTCACGACCCGGTCGGCGCCAGGGATCAGAACCTGCACGGGCACGTGAATCGCCGCTGCATCGTCCACCACCCGCTCGGCCGTCCGGTAGAGGTCCAACAACACCTCGGACGAAATCGCGCGAGTTACCAGCGGATCGCTGGCATATGAGGCGGCGCGTGCAGGATCCGAGGTCAGCATGCTCGGCCGCACATAGGAATTGACGGTGAAATCGCCCCGCAAGCGGCGCCATGCCGCCAAAGCGACGCGTGCGCCCGGGACAAACAGATTTACGTCGAATGCCGGTGCAGCCAGCACCATGGCCCTGATCCCGGGCGCATGGTCGTGAACCCAGGTGGCCGCGATGACGGCGCCGACGCTTTGGCCGACCAGAGCGATTTCATGCATCGACACGCCATCGGTCTCGCGAAGATGGCGAACGAAGCGGTCAAGGTCGCCGACCAGCGTCCCGAAGTCTGGCGCCGCGCCCCTTGCGCCCTCGGCAAGGCCGTGGCCGCGCGCATCCCAGGCGTAGATGTCATAAGGAGCAAATGCCGGGTCGTCCGCCAGATGGGCCATGCGCCCGCCATGCTCGTGCCCGCGATGAAGCAGTATGACTGCGCCACGTCGTGTCCGTGCTGCGGGACGGCGCCAATGGCGATAGACGATCCGCGTTCCGTCGTCAGCGGTGAAGCCGCACATTTGCGGCTCGCATTCGGCCGCGATCGCGGCATCACAACGAGCCATGTCGAAATGAGCAGTCATCAGATTCACCTCACTAGTTGACAGTTTCATGAACATCGTTCATTTTCCGTATAAGCGAATCATGAACATTGTTCAAGATAAAAATGAACGCTGTTCATAAAGTTGAGGTGGGTCATGGCAAGCAAACGGCAGGAAAAGCGTGAGGCGCTTCGCAAGAGCCTGATCGACGCGGCAGCAACGCGGATCAAGGAAGGCGGGCTCGCCGCCTTCCGCGCGCGCGACGTGGCGGCAGACGTGGGCTGTGCGTTGGGGACGATCTATACGGTCTTCCAGGATCTGGACGACCTGATCCTGCAGGTGAATGCGCAGACGCTTCAGGCGCTCGGCCGGTCCCTCGCGCCAGCGTCCGAAAGCGATGACCCAAAGGCAGCACTCACCGCCCTCGCCCAGGGCTATGCGCGCTTCGCCGCCCAGAATTTGAACCGCTGGAATGCACTATTCGACCATCGGATGGCGGATGGCGGCCCTTCGCCCGATTGGCTGCTGGCGCACCACTCGACGCTGCTTCAGTTGCTTGAGGCGCATATCGCAAAGCTGACCCCTGACCTGTCCGGCGAGGCCCTGAACCTGCGTGCCCGCACCTGGTTCGGAGCCGTGCACGGCATCGTCTCGATCAGTCTGCAGAAGCGATTTCTGGGCCTACCGGAGGACCGGCTGATGGAGGAATTGGAGGTGTTCGTAAGCCAGGTCGCCACGGGGATCCGTGCCTGACTATTTCACCATCCGCGCCACCACCGGCGCACCCAGGATCACCACCACCAGCCGGATCAGATGGTGGGTTACCACATAGGCCAGGTCCGCCCCCGCCACGATCGCCAGAATCGCCATCTCGGATTGGCCGCCGGGTGCGAAGGCCAGGAATGCCTCCATCGGCGGGGCGGCGCCCAGCCAGATGACAATTTCGGCAAACCCCAGCGCGATCAGCGCCAGGATCACGCAATAGCCGATCCCCGAAAGCACGTCCCGGCGCAGCTCCTTCATCGTGGTGCCCACATATTCCGCGCCGACGCCGAGCCCCAGGATGAACTGGGCCGCCAGCAGCATTTCGCCCGGTGGCCGGTGCTCGATCCAGCCCATCAGCGAGGCACCCGCCGTCACCACCAGCGGCCCGATGATCGGCGCGCCGAAAAGCCCGACCGCCCGGGCACCCAGCCAGCCGAGCGTGCCGGTCACCACCATCAGCGCCATCTCGAGAATGGGGATCTCGGCTGCGGGCGAGCCCGGCACGAGGGCCAGCGGCACGCCCCACATCCATTGCAGCATGAAGGGCGCACTGGTCACGATCACCAAGACCCGCGTCGCATGGATCAGCGAGAGCGCGCGGACATCGCCGCCTGCCTCCTGCCCGAAAATCAGCATGTCCTGCAACCCACCCGGCATTGCGCCGAAATAAGCGGTTGCGTGGTCGAACTTGCAGACCTTGCGGAACCACGGATAGCCGATCAGCCCGATGATCAGGATGAAGGGCGGCACCAGCGCCAAGGAATAGCCCATCTGCGGCATCCGGTTCATCAACTCGGGCGTGATCGCGGTGCCGACCGCGACGCCCAGCACGATCCGCATCGCCAGCGCCAAAGGCCCCAGTCCCTTCAGGTCGGCCCCCGCCAGCGCAACGATCAAACAACCGAACATCGGCCCCAGCATGAAGGGCAGCGGCAGGTCGAGGATGTAGAAAACCACCGCCCCCACCACCGAGGCAGCAATCGCGGTCAGCCGAGCGCGGTTCAGAATGGCTTTGACGAGGTGCATGCGCGCGGCTACGTACATTCCAAGGGAGCAAGGTCACTCAGGCGCTTAGCATGTACGAAGCAGACCGGCCATATGACGTCTTGGTCGCGGGCGGGGGCAACGCGGCGCTGACCGCGGCGATCACCGCCGCCGAGCGGGGGGCCAAGGTCCTGGTCGCCGAGGCCGCTCCCAAAGCGATGCGCGGCGGCAATTCGCGGCATACGCGGAACCTGCGCACAGCCCATTATGCACCGACAGATGTGCTGACCGATAGCTACCCGGTCGACGAGTATTTCGACGACCTGATGCGGGTGACCGGCGGCAAGACCAACGAGCACCTGGCCCGGATCACCATCGAGGAATCGGCCCAGATGCCCGCCTGGATGCACGAACATGGTGTGCGGTTTCAGCGGGCGCTTGGTGGAACCCTGTCGCTCGGGCGCACCAATCCGTTTTTCCTGGGTGGCGGCAAGGCGCTGATGAACGCCTATTACCGAACTGCCGAGCGCCTAGGCATCGACGTGATCTATGACGCCGAGGTCACCGGGCTCGAGATCGCGGATGGGCACTTCACTGCCGCCCGGCTGCGCCACCGGGGGTTTGAGACCCGGATCGCGGCCCGCGCGTTCATCGCCGCGGCGGGCGGGTTTCAGGCCAACCTGGACTGGATGGAGAGCGCCTGGGGCCCAGGCGCGCGGAATTTCATCATTCGCGGCACGCCCTATGCGCAGGGAACCGTGCTGCGCCTATTGCTGGACCAGGGATTCGAGACGGTCTCGGAAGCGGACCAGTGCCACGCCATCGCGCTGGATGCGCGGGGTCCGAAATTCGACGGCGGCATCTCGACGCGGCTCGACGCAGTGCCGTTCTCGATCGTGGTCAACCGAGACGCGCAGCGGTTCTACGACGAGGGCGAGGACTTCTGGCCCAAGCGTTATGCAATTTGGGGCCGGCTGGTGGCGAAACAGCCTGACCAGATCGCCTATGCAATCATCGATTCCAAGGCCGAGGAGTTGTTCCTGCCCCCGCTTTACCCGCCGATGCGGGCAGAAACGGTCGAGGGGCTGGCCGAGGCGCTGGGGCTTGATCCGGCGAAGCTGCGGGCAACGGTTGACGCCTACAATGCCGCGTGCATGGCGGACGGCCCTTTCGACACCACCATCCATGATGGGCAGGCTACAAGCGGCCTGACGCCCGACAAGACCAATTGGGCCCGGCCCATCGACCGGCCACCCTTCATCGGATTTCCGCTCAGGCCCGGCATCACCTTCACCTATCTGGGTGTCAAGGTGACCGAGGACGCGGCGGCGGTGATCGGCGGCAAACCGGCCTCGAACATCTATGCCGCGGGCGAGATCATGGCTGGCAACGTGCTGGGCCAGGGCTACCTGGCCGGGATCGGAATGACGATCGGCTCGGTCTTCGGACGCCATGCGGGACAGGGAGCGGCGCGCCATGCTGGAAATTAGCGGGCGGCTGCCGGGCACAATCGACGAGGCGCGCAGGTCGATGGAGATCTGCAATGCCTGCCGCTACTGCGAGGGTTTCTGTCCGGTCTTCCCAGCGATGGAGCTGCGACGGTCGTTCACCGACGGCGACCTGACCTACCTCGCCAATCTCTGCCATAACTGCAAAGGCTGTTATCACGCCTGCCAATACGCCCCGCCACATGAATGGGGCATCAACCTGCCCCGCACATTTGCTGAGCTTCGGGTCGAGAGCTACGAGGACCATGCCTGGCCAAGGGGTCTTGGCAAAGTGTTCCGGCGGAACGGATTTTGGGTCTCGATGTTGACCGCGTTGAGTCTGGGCCTGGTGATGATCCTGACCATGGCGCTCCAGGACGAGGCAACTCTCTACGGAAACCACCAGGGACCGGGGGCGTTCTACGCGGTGATCCCCTACGGAGTTATGGTGACCCTGGGCGGATTGACATTCGGCTGGGCGGTGATCGCGATGGCGCTGGGCGCCCGGTCCTTCTGGCGCGCGGCGGGCGGCGGGCAGGTCCGATGGACCGCGCTCAAGGCCGCCCTGGCAGATGCGGGCCGAACCCGACATCTGGGCGGCGGGGGCGACGGCTGCAATGATTTTGACGAGGGGTTCACGCCTGCGCGGCGCCACCTTCATCTGGCGACGATGTGGGGATTCCTCTTGTGCTTCGCCGCCACCTGCATTGCGACGATCATGGATCACGCGCTCGGCTGGCAGGCGCCCTATAGCTGGTACTCGCTGCCGGTGATCCTCGGGACAGTGGGCGGGATCGGTCTGATGGCAGGCACTGCCGGGCTCTTTGCGATCAAGTTCAAGACAGACCGGGCGCCGGAAGCGACCGGGCGCTGGGAAATGGATTTGGGGCTATTGGGGCTGCTGCACTTTACGGCGCTCACCGGTCTGGCGCTTCTTTTCTTTCGCCACACCTCGGCGATGGGCATGCTGCTGGCCATCCATCTGGGCTTCGTGCTCGCCCTCTTCGTGACCCTGCCCTATGGCAAGATGGTGCATGGTGTCTACCGGCTGCTAGCTCTCGTGCGTCATCATAGCGAACGGCCGTAGGGTGGACGTTGATCCACCTTCCATGGATGGCGAGGCAAGGTGGAACAAGTTCCACCCTACGTTGATGGGCGTGAGCGGTGGAGCCGCAAACATTACATTTCCATGAAATTTCAGCAGCTTCTTGAGACGGAAGCTCAATATTGCTAAGTTTAACCTGTTGGCAGCGCTGTCTCACGGGACCCATGGTGGGCCCATTGTGACCTCGGCAGTGGAACCGACGGAGGTAAGTGATCTGACTGGACAAGTCGCCACGGGCAATGTTGACGCCCATGCCGCGAAGACCGAATCCGGACCTTCGCGGGACGAGACCGCAAGCGAAAAGCTGCTTGCTCTCACCAAGAACTCCCTAGATCAGGACGGAGCCGAGGACATCCTCGACATCGCGCTGGCCGGCAAATCGACGGTCGCCGACTATATGGTCGTGGCCACTGGACGCTCGACCCGCCACGTCGCGGCGTTGGCCGAGAACCTGATCGATCGGCTGAAGCACGAGGCTGGGGTTCAAACCCGGGTCGAAGGCAAGGAAGCCGCCGATTGGGTGCTGATCGACGCGGGTGACGTGATCGTCCATATCTTCCGGCCCGAGGTGCGCGAGTTCTATCAGCTTGAAAAGATGTGGCAGACCAAGCCGGACGCCGCCGCCAGCGGCAACTAGGCGACGGCCTGTGGGTTGGGTGCGCATCTGCGCCCCGTGCGGGGTTTGCCGATGCGCCTGACGATAATTGCCATCGGCCGGCTGAAATCGGGTCCGGAAGCCGTCTTGGTCGATGACTATCTGGCGCGCGCCAATCAAATGGGCCGCGGCTTGGCCCTCGGCCCTTGTTCCATCACCGAGATCGACGAGCGCAAGGTCCGTGGCCGCGAGAACGAGGGCGCGCGCTTGATCGCCGCATTGCCCGAGGGCGCGACCGCGATCGCGCTCGACGAGCGAGGCAAGACTCTGACAAGCCCGGACTTCGCGAAACTGCTGGCCGATCTACGCGACCGGGGCGTGGCCGAGACCGCGTTCCTGATCGGCGGCGCCGATGGGCATGGGGACGCGGTCAGGAAGCGGGCGGACCGCCTGCTCTCGTTCGGGCCGATGGTCTGGCCCCACATGCTTGCCCGGGTCATGCTGGCCGAACAACTATACCGCGCGGTCTCGATCCTCGGCGGCGGCCCCTATCACCGGCAATGAGGTCATTGGATCTGCGCGGTTAAGGCGCGCAGGCATCGGCTTGCACCGCTCACCGTGAGGGAATACATCCGCCCGATGTCTTACCGACCAGTCGTGCTGACGATCCTCGATGGCTGGGGCCTGGCAGAGCCCGGCCCCGGTAACGCGGTTCATCTGGCCGAGACCCCGAATTTCGACCGAATCTGGCGCGATTGCCCTCATGCGACCCTCTCTGCCAGCGGCAACGACGTAGGCCTGCCAGAAGGCCAGATGGGCAATTCCGAGGTCGGACACACCAACATTGGCGCCGGGCGGGTCGTCTGGATGGATTTGCCCCGGATCGACCGCGCGATCGAGGACGGCAGCCTGGCCCGGAACCCAGCACTCGACCATTTTGCTGAGAGGCTGCGCGGGACCGGCGGCACAGCCCATGTGATGGGCCTGGCCAGCCCGGGCGGCGTCCATTCCCACCAGCGCCACATGGCCGAGATCGCGCGCCAACTGGCAGGGCGCGGCGTGCCGGTGCGCCTGCACCTCTTCCTCGATGGGCGCGACGTGCCGCCAAAATCGGCACTGAACCAGGTTGCCGCACTCGAGGCGGATCTGGCGGGCAACGGTGAGATCGCAACCGTGATCGGCCGCTTCTACGCCATGGATCGCGACAAACGCTGGGACCGGGTCGAAGCGGCACATGGTGCCATCGTTCGGGCCGAGGGTGAGCGCGCGCCCGACGCCCGCTCGGCGATCGTAGCGGCCTATGCGCGCGGCGAGACGGACGAGTTCGTCCTGCCGACCGTCATCGGAGGTTACGACGGCGCCAAGGACGGTGACGGCGTGTTGTTTATCAACTTCCGCGCCGACCGGGCGCGGCAGATCCTCGGCGCTCTGGTCGATCCGGATTTTGGCGATTTCGAAACCGGGCGCCGCCCTGATTTCACCGCGCGTCTGGGTATGGTTGAGTATTCCGACCGGCTGAATGAACTGATGGAGGTGCTGTTTCCGGCAGCGGAGATCATCAACACACTCGGGCGCTGGGTCTCGGATCATGCCAAGCGCCAATTCCGGCTGGCCGAGACCGAGAAATACCCCCACGTGACGTTCTTCCTGAACGGCGGCATCGAGACGCCGGATCCCGGCGAAGAGCGTTACATGGCGCCCAGCCCCAAGGTGCGGACTTATGATCTGGCACCCGAAATGTCGGCGAGCGAGGTCACGGCCAAGCTCGGCGAGGCGATCGGCGCCAGCTACGACTTGATCATTGTTAACTACGCCAATCCAGACATGGTGGGTCACACGGGCGAGATCCCGGCCGCCGTGGCCGCTTGCGAAGCGGTTGACCGGGGCCTGGGGGCCGCGCTGGGCGCTCTAGAAGAAGCCGGCGGCGCGATGCTGGTGACCGCCGACCATGGCAATTGCGAGGTCATGATCAACCCGGAAACCGGTGGGCGACATACGGCGCACACGACCAATCCGGTACCGCTGATCCTGGTGGGCGGGGCCGAGGGGGCGCGGCTGAGCGATGGCGTCCTAGGCGACCTGGCGCCGACGATCCTGGAACTGATGAATTTGCCCCAACCAGCGGAAATGACCGGCCGGTCGCTCCTGAACCGCGATTGAACGGGCCTGATAGTCGCCCTTGACGGGTATTGATCAGATTTCACTTGAAGCCACGGCTCTGGGCATTCAGATCAATAGACTATAAGTTCGACGCGAGGCATTGGCTGTTTCCGGGGCAAACTCGGGAGCGGCCCACAAGTTCGACAGCAAACGAGGCAATCCAATGAAGCGCAAGACGGTCTTGGCACTCCTGGCAGGGGTCGCTTTGGGGGCATCCCTGCCCCAATTGGTGGCGACGACCGCGGCCCAGGAGAACTCGCCGCGCAACACCTACGAATATCTCGACCTCTTCGGCGATATCTTCGAGCGCGTCCGGGTTGCCTATGTTGAAGAGGTCGACGAACAGAAGCTGATCGAATCCGCGATCGACGGGATGCTTGCGTCGCTCGACCCTCATTCCGCCTATCTGCCGCCCGCCAATTTCGAGGACATGCGCGAGCAGACCAAGGGCGAGTTTGGGGGCCTTGGTATCGAAGTCACCATGGAGAACGGCTTCGTCAAGGTAGTTGCGCCGATTGACGGGACCCCGGCAGACAATGCCGGGGTCGAGGCGGGTGACTTCATCACCCATATCGACGGCGAGGCGGTTCTGGGCCTGACGCTTTCCGAGGCGGTCGACAAGATGCGCGGGCCCATCGGCTCGGACATCGTGATCACGGTGAACCGCGAAGGGGCCGAGGAGCCGTTCGACATCACAATCACCCGCGATACGATCAAGATCCGCGCGGTGCGCTCGCGAACCGAGGGGAACGTGGGGATCCTGCGGATCACCACATTCAACGAACAGACCTACGAAAACCTCGAGAAGGGCATCGCCGAGATCAAGACCGAGCTCGGCGAGGATCGCGTCGCGGGTTACATCGTCGATCTGCGCAACAATCCGGGCGGATTGCTGAGCCAGGCGATCCAGGTTTCGGATGCCTTTTTGGAAACTGGCGAGATCGTTTCGACCCGGGGCCGTGATCTCGAGGAAGCGGACCGGGTGAATGCGCGGGCCGGCGACCTGACCGATGGCAAACCGATCGTCGTCCTGATCAACGAAGGTTCGGCGTCCGCGTCCGAGATCGTCGCGGGCGCGCTGCAGGACCAGCGCCGCGCGATCCTGTTGGGCGCCAAGACGTTCGGCAAGGGCTCGGTTCAGACTGTAATGCGGCTTGGCGACAAGGGCGCGATGAAGCTGACCACGGCACGCTATTACACGCCGTCGGGACGCTCGATCCAATCGTTGGGAATCGAACCCGACATCCTGGTCGAGGAGCGTCGTCTGGCCGAGGCCGATGGGGAGGACGGCCGGCCGAGCCGGTCCGAGGCCGATCTGCGCGGCAGCCTGGAGAACGTGCTCTCGGATGACGAGCGCAAGCAGCTGGAAGAGGAGCGGGCGCGCCACGAGGCGACCGCGAAGCTGCGGCAGGAGGACTTCCAGTTGGCCTATGCGCTCGATCTGCTCGCCGGGCTCGCGATCTACGACGACAGCGCGAAGTAGGCGGGGGCGCTCCCCCGCTTGTGGCCCGCCTGATGGCCAAGATCGATATCGACGCCCTGCCCTACCGGCCCTGCGTCGGGCTGGTGGTGCTAAATGGCCAGGGGTTGGTCTTTGCCGCACAGCGGCTCGACCGGCACTACGACGCCTGGCAAATGCCCCAGGGCGGGATCGACAAGGGCGAGGAGCCCCGTACGGCCGCGCTGCGCGAACTGGAGGAAGAGACCGGCATCCAGCCCGCCCGGGTCGATGTGCTGCGCGAGAGCCTCGATTGGCTGAACTATGACGTCCCGCACGACCTGGTCCCCAAGCTCTGGGGCGGGCGGTTCCGGGGCCAGAAGCAGCGCTGGTTCGCGGTCAGGTTCCTTGGCGCCGATACCGAGATCGACATCGAAACCGAGCACCCCGAATTCCGCACCTGGCGCTGGATGGCGGCTGCGGACGTGATCGCGAGCGCTGTCGATTTCAAACGTCAGACTTACACGCAGGTCTTCGAGGAATTTGCGGATCTGGTGTGAGATGTAGGGTGCTGTTCGGCAAAAGGTGGATCAAGATTCACCCTGCACGTTCTCGTTCGGTCACGTTGGGTGGCGCTCGTTCCACCCTGTGCAGCGCTACCCGCCGACCTGCACCAGGAACGCCTTGAAATCATTGAGCTTCTGCAGCGCGGCTTTCTTGCGGCCCGGTGTCGCTTCGTCATGCGCGGTCTCGGCATCGGCGATCTTGGCTTCGATCATCGCGCGGTCGACCTCGTCCTTCTCGACCGCCTCTTCGGCCAGCACCGAGACGGTGTTGTCCGAGATCTCGGCGAAGCCGCCGGTGACGAAATAGCCGTCTTCCGCGGCCCCATTGCGGACCACCACGTAGCCGGGGCGAAGGTTGGTCAGGAACGGGGCATGGTTGGCCATTGCCGTCAGGTCACCCTCCATGCCGGGGATGGTCACGGCCTCCGCCTCGGTCGAGGCGAGCTTGCGCTCGGGGCTGACCAGTTCGAAATTCAGGGTCTCGGCCATCTCAGTCCTCATCCTCGCCAATCAGCCCGTCGAACTGACCGGCCGCTGTCTCGAATTTGTCACGGCAGCCCGGATTGCAGAAACCGACCACCTGGCCCCGGTAGGTGGTCAGGCTGTCCGGCGAGACCGGCTTGCCCGACCAGGGGCAGGCGTCGTTGACGCAATCGGCGATGTCGAGCGGCGCCGTCAAATCAAGCCGCCTCCGCCGCCATCCGCTGTGCCTTCTCGATAGCCTCGTCCATGTCTCCGACCATGTAGAAAGCGGCCTCCGGCAGATGGTCGAACTCGCCAGCCGCCAGGCGCTTGAAGCCGTCGATCGTCTTCTCCAGTGGCACCAGCTTGCCGGGGCTGCCAGTGAACACTTCGGCGACAAAGAACGGTTGGCTGAGGAAGCGCTGGATCTTGCGCGCGCGGGCCACGGTCAGCTTGTCCTCTTCCGACAGCTCGTCCATGCCCAGAATAGCGATGATGTCCTGCAGCGACTTGTATTTCTGCAAGATGCCCTGGACCAAACGCGCGGTGTCATAGTGCTCCTCGCCGACCACCTGCGGATCGAGGATGCGCGAGGTCGAGTCAAGCGGGTCGACCGCCGGATAAATACCCAGCTCGGCGATCTGGCGGCTGAGCACCGTGGTCGCATCGAGGTGGGCGAACGAGGTCGCGGGCGCCGGGTCGGTCAAGTCATCCGCGGGCACATAGATCGCCTGCACCGATGTAATCGAGCCAGCGCGCGTCGACGTAATCCGCTCTTGGAGCGCGCCCATGTCGGTCGCCAAGGTCGGCTGATATCCCACGGCGCTCGGGATGCGGCCCAGAAGCGCCGACACCTCGGAACCGGCTTGGGTGAAGCGGAAGATGTTGTCCACGAAGAACAAAACGTCGGTTCCGGTCTCGTCGCGGAACTGCTCGGCCAGGGTCAGGCCGGTCAGGCCGACACGGGCGCGCGCGCCCGGCGGCTCATTCATCTGACCGTAGACCAGGGCCACTTTCGACTCGGTCAAATTGTCCGGCACGATGACGTTCGATTCGATCATCTCGTGGTAGAGGTCGTTACCCTCGCGCGTCCGCTCGCCCACGCCCGCGAAGACCGAGAAGCCCGAGTGGGCCTTAGCGATGTTGTTGATCAGCTCCATGATCAGCACGGTCTTGCCCACGCCCGCACCGCCGAAGAGGCCGATCTTGCCGCCCTTGGCGTAGGGAGCCAGCAAATCGACGACCTTGATGCCCGTGACCAGGATCTCGGATTCGGTCGACTGTTCGACGAACTCCGGCGCCGCAGAGTGGATCGGGCGGGTGGTTTCGGCCTCGACCGGTCCCTTTTCGTCGATCGGTTCGCCGATGACGTTGATGATCCGGCCCAGCGTCGCGGGACCGACCGGAACCGCGATCGGCTTGCCGGTATCGGAGACCGAAGCGCCGCGCACCAGGCCCTCGGTCGCATCCATGGCGATGGTGCGCACGGTATTCTCGCCCAAGTGCTGGGCGACCTCGAGCACGAGCCGGTTGCCCCGGTTGTCAGTTTCAAGACCGTTCAGAATCGCCGGCAGATTGTCGTCGAATTGGACATCGACGACCGCGCCGATCACCTGGATAATTTTTCCGACAGCCATGTCAGCCATTGGGGTTCTCCTTCGCTCAGAGCGCCTCGGCGCCCGAAATGATCTCGATAAGTTCGTTGGTGATTGCCGCCTGGCGTGACCGGTTGAATTGGATCGTCAGACGATCGATCATGTCGCCGGCGTTGCGGGTGGCGTTGTCCATTGCAGACATGCGCGCGCCCTGCTCCGAGGCGGCGTTCTCCAGAAGTCCGCGGAAAATCTGGACGGCCAGATTCTGCGGCAAAAGCTCGGCCAGGATTTCGTCCTCGTCGGGCTCGTATTCATAGTTGATACTGGGTCCAGCCTCGGTCTCGTCGGCATCGACCGCAGCCGGAATCAAACGCAGTTCGGTCGGAACCTGGCTGATCACCGACTTGAACTGGTTGAAGAAAAGCGTGGCTACGTCGAACTCGCCTTCCTCGAAACGCTTGGCTATGTCCTGGCCCACCTCGTCGGCGTTTTCGTAGCCGATCCGACGCACGCCGCTCAGGTCCACATGATCGGCGAAATACTGCGCGTATTCCCGGCGCAACTGCTCGCGGCCCTTTTTGCCGATGGTCAGGATCTTGACGGTCTTGCCGTCGGTGATCAGCTTGTCAGCGGCCTGCTTGGCCATTTTCACGATCGACGAGTTGAACCCGCCGCAAAGCCCGCGCTCGGCGGTGGCGACAACCAGCAAATGGGTCTGTTCCGATCCGGTGCCGCGCAGGAGCTTCGGCGCGGTGGCGCTGTCTTTTGCGGCGCGGGCCAAGTTCGAGAGAACGGCGTCCATGCGCTCGGCGTAGGGCCGTGCCGCCTCGGCCGCTTCCTGCGCGCGGCGCAGTTTGGCGGCGGCGACCATCTTCATGGCGCTGGTGATCTTCCGGGTCGATTTGACCGAGTTGATCCGGTTTTTAAGGTCCTTGAGGTTTGGCATCCCCGCAGGTTCCTCTTTGTCAAACGCCCATGGCTTAGGCTAACGGCTCACGCTTTCGGCGGCGGCCTCAGGCGAAGGTCTTCTTCACGCCTTCGATGACCGCCTTGATCTTGTCCGCCAGTTCGCCCTCGACCTTGCGGTCATTGTCGCGGATGTCGGCCAGCAGATCGGCGTTGTTGTTTCGCAATTCCGCCAGCAGCGCCTGTTCGAACCGTCCGATATCGCCAATCGCCATGTCGTCCAGATAGCCCTGGGTGCCCGAGTAGATCACGCAGACCTGTTCGGCATTGGTCAGCGGTGAATACTGCGGCTGCTTCAGAAGCTCGGTCAGGCGGGCGCCGCGGTTCAGCAGACGCTGAGTTGCGGCGTCCAGGTCCGAGCCGAACTGAGCGAAGGCCGCCATCTCACGATACTGCGCCAGTTCCAGCTTGATCGAGCCCGCGACCGATTTCATCGCCGAGGTCTGGGCCGACGAGCCAACGCGGCTGACGCTTAGACCCACATTCAACGCTGGCCGGATGCCCTGGTAGAAAAGTTCGGTCTCGAGGAAGATCTGGCCGTCAGTGATCGAGATCACGTTGGTCGGGATAAAGGCCGACACGTCACCGCCCTGGGTCTCGATCACGGGCAGCGCGGTGATCGATCCGGCACCGTTGTCCTCGTTCAGCTTCGCGGCCCGCTCGAGCAGGCGCGAGTGCAGGTAGAAAACATCGCCCGGATACGCCTCACGCCCCGGCGGGCGGCGAAGCAGCAGCGACATCTGGCGGTAGGAGACAGCCTGCTTGGACAGGTCATCATAGATGATCAGCGCATGCATGCCGTTGTCGCGGAAATATTCCGCCATCGCGCAGGCGGCGTAAGGCGCAAGGAACTGCATCGGCGCCGGCTCGGAGGCGGTTGAGGCAACGACGATCGAGTAGTCGATCGCGCCGGTCTCCTCCAGCTTCTTGACAAGCTGGGCCACGGTCGAGCGCTTCTGGCCGACGGCAACATAGACGCAGTAAAGCTTCTTCGATTCGTCGTCGGTCTCGTTGACCGATTTCTGATTCAGGATCGCGTCCAGAGCCACGGCGGTCTTGCCGGTCTGCCGGTCGCCGATGATCAGCTCGCGCTGACCACGGCCGATCGGGATCAGCGAGTCGATCGCCTTGAGGCCCGTCGCCATCGGCTCGTGCACCGACTTGCGCGGGATGATCCCCGGTGCCTTGACGTCGGCGACCCGGCGTTCCTCGGCCGCGATCGCACCCTTGCCGTCGATCGGATTGCCCAGCGCGTCGACCACGCGGCCCAGCAGTGCCTTGCCGGCGGGCACGTCCACGATTGCGCCGGTACGCTTGACGGTGTCGCCTTCCTTGATGTCCCGGTCATCGCCGAAGATCACGATGCCCACATTGTCCGATTCCAGGTTCAGCGCCATGCCGCGGATGCCGCCCGGAAACTCAACCATCTCGCCGGCCTGGACCTGGTCCAGGCCATAGACACGGGCAATACCGTCGCCGACCGAGAGCACGCGCCCGATCTCGGAGACTTCGGCCTCCTGGCCAAAATTCTTGATCTGGTCCTTGAGGATCGCAGAAATTTCAGCTGCCTGGATAGTCATCAGCCGGCCTCTTTCATTGCATTTTGCAGAGATGCGAGCCGCGAGCGGATCGACGTATCGATCATCTTCGAGCCCACTTTGACGACAAGACCGCCGATGATCGATTCATCGACGGTCAGATTCAGTTTCACATCGCGGCCGATCGCGACCTTCAGCCGGTCGCTCAACGCCGCGCGCTGGGTGTCGGAAAGCGTGCGCGCCGAGGTGACTTCGGCCGTCACTTCGCCGCGATGCTCGGCCATCAGTTTAGCGAACGTCTCGATCACCTCGTCCAGCACGAAGAGGCGCCGCTTGGTACCCATCAGCCCGACTACGTTCCGGACCAGGGCGGAGAGGCCCATCGCGTCAGCGACGGAAGCCATGGCGCGGCCCTGTTCGTCGCGACTGTAGACAGGGCTTCCGATCAGGGCGCGCAGGTCATCGCTGGCCTCCAACGCCTCGCCCAGCGCGATCATGTCGCGCTCGGTCTCGGCCAATGCGCCGGCTTCGCTCGCCAACTCGAAAAGCGCCGTCGCGTAGCGTCCGGCCGCGCTTGATACGAGGGTGGAAGATTCGCTCACTTGTCGCCTTCCCTTAGACCGCCCGGTGGGTTTCCGGGCTGCGTTTTTAACAGCACGAGGATCGGCAGACGAACGTCCCCCGATACGCCCCCCGGCATGCGAGGCCTCGCTATCATAGGGGCCATGTGCTTGCAACACTCGCGCTTGAAGCACTGGGCGCGGCCCGGTTCTGGCCTCTCGGGCGCTGTTTGTGAAGGGAAAAAGTCGCGCGCCCTTTGGGCACATCGTCGCAGCGATGGCGCGCGATCGCGTCAGAGCCCGGTTCAGTCCAGTTCGAAGCGGCAAGTATAGCAATTGTTGCGCGACGAACGCACATGGACATACGCGACCCGTGGGTCTTCGAACGCCGCCGCCGCCGCATCTTCCAGACCGGCCGGAGGGACGATTCGCCCGGTTCCGTAGACGATCCGGTCGTCCACGCTGTAGCCCTTGATCAGCCGCTCCTCCTGGCCTTGCGTGAAGATCGGCGGCAGGCCCTCTCCCTCCCATCGGGAGCACGTGTCGGCACAAAGGAAAATCGGCCCGGTCTCGGCATAAGGCTGCAAGTCCGGAAACGGCCGATGCGCCAGGATCAGCATCGGTGCGCCTTCCGGAATGAATGTCAGACAGTGGCGGCAGGGATTACCATGGCCGTTCGAGACCGCGCGCTCGGGCGCCTGGCCATTGGCGTCCAACCCGCCGGCGCGGTAGTGGCGGGCGGTCTCGGTCGGAAGGGCAACGAAACGGGGCGTATCGGTCATGGCGGCTCTCCTGATCTTTGCGCCATGATGATCGTGCGCGCTGGGCCAACACGCGACCCGGATCATGCGCCCGGATCGTGCGGTTAGAGAAAGCTTTGCGGATCGATATCGATCACCACCCGGACGGCGGCGGGCACCTTGACCTGCGCCTTCCAAGCCGCCAGCGCGTTCTGCAGCGCGATTCCCTTCGGCGACTTGATCAGCAAGCGTACCCGCGCGCGGCCGCGGACCCGGGCAATCGGCGCGGGCGCCGGGCCGAAAAGCTCGGCCCCAGCCTTTTCCAGAACGTGAGCGGCCCGGCCAAGCGCATTGGCGATTTCCCACACCTTCGGCTCGTCCGTACCCGAGACGATCACGCCCGCCATCCGGCCATAGGGCGGCACGCCCGCCTGGAACCGCGCCTCGGCCTCGGCCTTCCAGAACGCTTCCTCGTCGCCGGTCAGCATGGCCCGGATCACCGGGTGCTCGGCGCTGGCGGTCTGGATCATCGCGGTGCCGGGCTTGTCGGCGCGCCCGGCACGGCCTGCGACCTGGCGCAAGAGTTGGAATGTCCGTTCGGCCGCGCGCAGATCGCCGCCATGCAGCCCCATATCCGCATCGACCACGCCGACCAGCGTCAACAGCGGGAAGTTGTGCCCCTTGGCGACCATCTGGGTGCCGATGATTACATCCGCCCCACCCTCGGCGATTGCCGCCAGACGCTCTTTCAGTTCGGCCGGACCCGACGCCAGATCCGACGACAGCACCTCGATCCGCGCGCCGGGGAATAGACTGGCCGCCTCCTCGGCCAGGCGCTCGACCCCGGGCCCGCAAGCCGCGATCCGGTCGTCGCGACCGCAATTCGGGCAGGCGCGCGGCAGCGGCTCGGTATGGCCGCATTGATGGCACATCAACTGCGCCCGGTACCGGTGGGTCACCAGCCAGGCATCGCAATGGGCACAGCCGAAATGATGGCCGCAGGCGCGGCACAGCGTCAGCGGCGCATAGCCCCGCCGGTTCAGAAACAACAGCACCTGCTCGCCCCGCGCGATGCGCCCACGCGCCGCCTCAACGAAGGGCTCGGTCAGCCACCGGTCTCGGCCGGGCTGTTCCTGGCGCAGATCGACCAGCCGGATTTCGGGCAGCACGGCCACACCAAAGCGCTCGGGCAGATCGATGCGTGCATATTTGCCGCTGTCTGCGTTGGCCCAGCTCTCGAGCGATGGCGTGGCCGAGGCCAGCACAACGGTGGCACCTTCGATCGAAGCGCGCAGCACCCCCATGTCACGAGCGTGGTAGAGGACCATGTCCTCCTGCTTGAAGCTGGCTTCGTGCTCCTCATCGATCACGATCAGGCCGAGATCCGGGAACGGCAGGAACAGCGATGACCGCGCTCCCACCACCAGTTGCGCGGCACCCTCGGCCACCGCGCGCCAGCAGCGCCGGCGCTCGGCCCCCGTCACCCCGTGATGCCATTCGGCCGGACGCGCACCGAACCGCGCCTCGACCCGGGCTAGGAAGGCCGGCGTCAGCGCGACCTCCGGCAACAGAACCAGGGCCTGGCGCCCCTGGGCGATGCATTCCGCCACCGCCTCCAGATAGACCTCGGTCTTGCCCGATCCGGTGACGCCCTTGAGCAAGGTCGCGCTGAACTTGCCGGCGGCCACGTTACCCCGAAGGGTTGCAGCGGCCCCGGCCTGCGCTTCCGACAGATGCGCCCCAAACGTTTGGCCCCAAAGCGTCGGATAGGGTGCATCAGCCGGCACCTCTTGCGTCACCAGCGCGCCCGCGGCGGCTAGGCCCTTGACGACCGAAGGGGTCACGCCCGCCATGCGTGCGAGTTCGCCCGGCGCAAAGCCCAGGCCGCCATGGGCCTCGAGCACCTCGATCACGCGTTTGCGTGCCGGCGTCATGCGCTCGGGCCGGGCCAACCCCAGCGTGACGCGCGTCTGGGTCTTCGGCGGCGCGCCCAGTTCGGGCACGCGAGTCGCCAGTCGCAGCATCATGCCCGGTGGGGTCATCGTGTATTCCGCCGCGCGCGCGAGGAAAGTCAGCATCGTCTGCGGCAACGGCGACACCGGCAGCCGCGCGATGACCGGCTTCAGCCGTGCCGCGTCCACCGACTGCCCGCCGGTGCCCCAGACCACGCCGCGCGCGCGCCTGGTGCCCAACTCCACCTCGACGAAATCCCCGGGGCCGAGCGCCATGCCATCAGGCACCAGATAGTCCAGCGGCTCGTCGAACGGCATCGGCAGCGCCACGCCAACCCTGCCGCCCGGGCCGAACATCTCGCTTACCGGGGCACTCATTTCGCCAACCCTGCAATCGGTGCTTGGTTCCGGGCGCGGCCTTGGATTAGATTGCCTGCGCAGCGGTCCGCCAGAGACCGCGATTTGAGCGCGAGGATCCGGGCCATGAAATTCTTTATCGACACAGCCGAGATCGACGAGATCCGCGAGCTGGCCGCGACCGGCATGGTCGATGGCGTGACCACCAACCCCTCGCTGATCATGAAAGCCGGCCGCGATATCCTCGAGGTCACGCGCGAGATCTGCGCTTTGGTCGACGGCCCGGTCTCGGCCGAGGTCACCGCGACCGAGGCGGACGCGATGATCGCCGAGGGCACCAAGCTGGCCGCGATCGCGCCGAACATCGCGGTCAAGGTTCCGCTGACCTGGGACGGGTTGAAAGCCTGCAAGGCGCTGACCGATGCGGGGCACATGGTGAACGTGACCCTGTGTTTCTCGGCCACCCAGGCGCTGCTGGCTGCCAAGGCGGGCGCAACCTTCATCTCGCCCTTCATCGGGCGGCTCGACGACATTGGTCTCGAAGGCATGGAGCTGATCGCCGACATCCGCCAGATCTATGACAATTACCAGTTCGAGACGCAGATTCTGGCCGCCTCGATCCGCACCGTGAACCATGTGGCGGTGGCCGCCAAGATCGGCGCCGACGTGGCAACCATTCCTCCGGCCGTGGTGAAGAAACTGGCCGACCACCCGCTGACCGACAAGGGTCTGGACGCCTTTCTGGCAGACTGGGCCAAGACCGGCCAGAAGATTTTGGGATAAGTGCGATGACCAGCCAGACCGAAGCCGCCGCCCCCGCGATTACCCTCGATACCGAGGAGCGCGACCTGATCCGCTCGCTGATCCTGGCCGACCCGGAACTGGTGCTGTCTGACGACATGGTGATGCGGGCACTTCTGGGCTCCACTGCCCAGGGCGCGCGGAACATCGTGGACTTGCGCGACAAGCTGGTCGAGCGTTTGGAGGGGCGGCTCGACAAGCTGGTCCACACCAACCGCTCGGTCATTGCGGCGGCCTACGAGAACGTCGCCGGCACCCAGCAGATGCACCGGGCCATCCTGGCGCTGATCGACGCGCCGGATCTTGGCGAGTTCCTGCGCCGGCTGACCCGTGACGTGCCGGCCATGGTGGGTGTCGAGGATGCCCGTCTCGGCCTCGAGGCCGAGGTTGACGAGATCGGCCCGGCGGCTCTCGCTGAAGGGCTCGCGGGCCGGGTCTTGCTGATGCCCTATGGCAGCATCGACGAATACATGATGCTGGAGGGTGCGCCGCCGCCGGGCCAGGTGATGCTGCGGGGCTGCGGCGAGGAGGCCGAGATCATCTTCGGCGAAATGACGCGCACGCGCTCGGAGGCGCTTCTCAGGCTCGACATGGCGGGAAGCGCCGGGTTGCTGGCATTTGGCACGCGCGATCCCGACCGGTTCAGTCCGGATCAAGGCACGGACCTCCTGACCTTTTTCAGCGGCGTGGTCGAGCGGCTGATGACCCGTCACCTGGCGGAGGCGGACGGCGCCTGATGGTGGCCCTGTCGGGCGGCGCTTCGGACCTGCTCGACCGCTGGCTCGCGCAACTATCGGCGGTCCGCCAGCGCAGCGCCAAGACGGTCGAGGCCTACCGCAGGGACGTGGCGGGCTATCTCGCATTCCTGACACTGCACCGGGGCGGCCCCGTTGGGCGCGCGGCTCTCGGTCAAGTTTCACTAGGCGACCTGCGTGCCTGGATGGCGGCCGAGCGGGCGCGGGGCCTTTCGTCCGCCTCGCTGGCGCGCGCGCTATCGGCGGTGCGGGCTTTCTACAAATGGCTCGATGCGGCGGAGGGGGTCGATTGCGCGGCGATCCATGTGGTGCGATCACCGAGGACCCCGGCCCGACTTCCCCGCCCGGTGCCCGAGACCGGTGCCCGGGCGGTGCTGAGTGCGGTTGGGGATCATGCGGAGCCCTGGATCGCTGCCCGCGACCAGGCCGCGCTGACCCTGATCTGGGGCTCGGGCCTACGCATCTCCGAGGCTCTGGGGCTGCGCCAGGGCGCCGCGCCTTTGGGTGAAGTGATCCGGGTCACCGGCAAGGGCGGCAAGGAGCGGGACGTGCCGGTCTTGCCTGCCGCGAGCCAGGCTGTGGACCACTATCTGGATCTCTGTCCCCATGGGGCCGAGCCGGGCGAGGCCCTGTTCCTGGGCGCGCGCGGCGGGCCACTTAGCCCGCGGATTCTTCAGAAGGTCATGGCCGAGGCCCGGATGGCGCTGGGCCTGCCCGCCTCGGCCACGCCGCACGCGCTGCGTCATTCGTTCGCGACCCAATTGCTGGCCGCCGGAGGGGACCTGCGGGCGATCCAGGAGTTGCTGGGCCACGCTTCGCTCTCGACCACCCAGATCTACACCCAGGTCGATGAGGCGCGGCTGATGGAGATCTATGACAAGGCGCACCCGAAAGGGCGCGGATAGGGTGGGCTCTCACACGTAAGATTCTTACTAACTTATTGATTTTAATCAAATTTTATGACCAATTTACTGACTCTTTACGGATGGTGTGCGCTGGTGCCGATTTCTGCGCAACTGGCTATCGACTGGTGGGGCGGACATATTTGTCCGGACTGCCGTTGGGTAGGTTCGGCCTTCAACCCACCACATTCGCGCGGCGGTGGTGGGTGAAAACCCACCCTACGGATAGCGGGACGACGCGGCGGGCGCACGCGCCAATTCACATTCCCTTCGCCGCCCGCAAAACAAACACCCGGATGGCACTGGCCAGCGAAGCGGGTGGGGTGCGCGCCGCGTCGATCCGTGCGGCAAGCGCGTTGACCGACAGGCCTTCCGCTTTTGCGAGGCGCTGGAACTCAGACCAAAATGCCTGTTCCAAACTGACCGACGTGCGGTGCCCCTGGAGTGTCAGCGAGCGCTTGACCGGGCGCTCCGGCGGCTCAGTCATCCGCGTCATCCAGCTTGTGGCCGTCCAAATCGCGCCCGGCCTTTTCGGCCCGCGCCTCGTGAAGCAAACGGACGCCAGCGCTTTGGCCATGGCGTGCCGCGTTGGCGTCGGCATCCGCGCGAGCTTGCTCACGCTTACGGCGTTTGCGCCTTTGGCGCAGGTTGACCGGCTTGCCGCTTCCCACTGCTCCCGTCATCGCGCGATCCTGATCCCGCCCAGCCGGCGGTGGATTGCATCGCGCACTGCCGGATCAAGGCAATCCAGATCGACCGCCTCCCAAAACTTCTCCGCATGGTCTGGGTCGAAATCCACCCCGGCGGCCAGCGCCCGCCGGATCGCGTAGAGCAGCGCTGTTCCGATCGCCAGCAACTCAGGCCGGACCTGCGATTTCAGATCCGGCGGATCGGTCATCTTGGCCGCCTCGCCCGCCTCCCAGCGCGCGATCCAGCACGTCTGGATCGCTTTGGCCGCGTCGATCTGAGCAGCAAAGAAGGGGCGTGCGCTCTCCGGGTCCAGCCCGGCCAGCGCGGCATCGGCCACGGCACGGTCTATAACCACCAATTCCCGCTCGACGTCCGCGACCGGAGCGCCCTGCGCATCCTTCCAAGCCGCGACCGGCTTCATCAGCGCGAGCCGCTGGGTGATCAGGTCGTAGACCATCATCCGCAACGGATCGTCCGCGCCCGCCGGACCCGGGGACAGGGCGAGGAGCGCGGCGATCGCGAGGGCACGGATCATTTGGGCCACACTATTTCGGTCCCAGCATGTCCTTCGGCTGCACCACCCGGTCGAATGTCGCCTCGTCGACGAAGCCGAGGCGGACCGCCTCCTCCTTCAATGTGGTGCGCCGCTTATGCGCGGCCTTGGCAACCTTTGTGGCGTTGTCGTATCCGATCTCGGGAGCCAAGGCCGTGACCAGCATCAGGCTCTCCCACATCAGCTGTCTGATCCGGTCTTCGTCGGCCTTGATCCCCTTGACGCAATTGTCGGTGAAGGCCACCGACGCATCGCCGAGCAGCTGCATCGATTGCAGCAGGTTGTAGATCATCATCGGCTTGTAGACGTTGAGCTCGAAATGGCCCTGGCTACCGGCGAACCCGATGGCCGCGTCGTTGCCCATCACATGGGCGCAGACCTGAGTCAGGGCCTCGCACTGGGTCGGGTTGACCTTGCCCGGCATGATCGACGAGCCGGGCTCGTTCTCGGGCAGCATCAGCTCGCCAAGGCCGCAGCGGGGGCCGGAGCCCAGCAGCCGGATGTCGTTGGCGATCTTAAAGAGGCTTGCGGCCACGGTTTTTACCGCGCCCGACATCTCGACGATGGCGTCATGGGCGGCCAGCGCCTCGAATTTGTTGGGTGCCGTCTTGAAGGGCAGCTTGGTGGTCTTGGCGATATTGGCCGTCACCAGTTTGTCGAAGCCCTTCTTGGTGTTGAGGCCGGTGCCGACAGCGGTGCCGCCCTGGGCCAGCGGGTAGATGTTCTTCAAGGCGGCGCTCACGCGTCCAATGCCCTGTTTCACCTGGAAAGCATATCCGCCGAATTCCTGGCCCAGTGTCAGGGGCGTCGCGTCCTGGGTGTGCGTGCGGCCGATTTTGATGATCTTGGCAAAGGCCTTTGCCTTGGCGTCCAGCGCCGCATGCAACTTATCGAGCCCGGGCAACAGCACGTCGGCCGCCGTCATGGCGGCGGCGATATGCATGGCGGTCGGGAAGGTGTCGTTCGACGACTGGCTCATGTTCACGTGGTCGTTCGGATGTACCGGATCCTTCGAGCCGATCTTGCCGCCCAGGATCTCGATCGCCCGATTGGCGATCACCTCGTTGGCGTTCATGTTCGACTGCGTGCCCGAGCCGGTCTGCCAGACGACCAATGGGAAATGGTCGTTGAGCTTGCCCTGATAGACCTCGCCCGCCGCCTTGACGATGGCACGGCCCAGGCGCTTTTGCAGCTTGCCCTGGTCCATATTGGCCTCGGCCGCCGCCTTCTTGATGGCGCCGAGCGCGCGCACCACCGCCACTGGCTGACGCTCCCAGCCGATCGGGAAATTGATCAGCGACCGCTGGGTCTGGGCGCCCCAATACTTGTCTGCGGGAACCTCGAGCGGTCCGAAACTGTCGGTCTCAGTACGCGTCTTGGGACGGGTCGATCTGCGGGCAGCATTCATGCGGCTCTCCATTGGGGCGTGATCATGGGCAAACTCACGGGCAAATTATGGGGCGAGCTATAGCGCCCGTGCCTTAAGAATGCCAATCAGCGTTGATCAGGATTTGCGGAACCGGTCGAGACTAACCACGTCCGCAGTCGATTTTCCGCCCTCGCCGTCCGACGGGCCGTCGCCGTTCTGGTCGGGATCCTGATCGGGCTCGCCGTTGCTGGGGCCGGACCCGGATCCGGCCGTCGCTTCGATGTCCTCGATGTCCAGGACCATCTCTTCGTGTTCGTGGTCGTCGAATTTGAGCCCGAACTTGGCTGAGGGATCGATGAAGGTCTTCACCGCGTCGAACGGGATGACCAAGGTCTCGCGCTGGTCCGAGAAATTCAGCGTCACCGTGAACCGGTCATCCATGACCGCCAGATCCTCGAACCAATCCTGCAATACGATCATCATTTCGGACGGATAGCGCTCGCGCAGCCAATCAGCGATGTCGACGCCCGGATGCTCGGTACGGAAGGTGATGTAGAAATAGTGCGACCCAGGCAGGCCGCATTCGGCGACATGGCCCAAAACCTCGGCCATGACCGACCGCATGGCCCGTTCCATGAAGCGTCCATAGTTCAGCGAATCACCGGAAGTCATCGCTTTTCGTCCCTTTCCGCCGGGCGACCATAGCGCAATTTTGACCCTTGGGAAGCGGGTGCGGGGACGAAGGGTGGGGAAAGTGCAGGCTTCTGTTGCCAGGTGCCTGCGAACCCCGCCTGACGCGGCTAGGCGTCAGGACTTAGATTTCGGTTTGGTTACTGCATTACGCAGCAACGGCCACCGGAGCACGGTTGTCATTGGCAACTGTACTTTGCGGACCGGTAACGGTGGTACCTCACCGAGCGAAAGCATTCCCCTTTACACGTCCGTCGATCCTATTTCGGCCCCCTATCCCTCCAAGATGGGATGTTGGTGGAGCCGCCGGGTACCGCCCCCGGGTCCGATCCGCTTATTACGGGCGCGTTTATCGCCATAGTCCCCGCGGGGACGGTTTAAATATAGGATATTGTGGGGCGCTTCGGAAGGGGGTGGTGTGGGAGGTGGACTCGATCCCAAAATCGCTAGTTCTCAGACAAGATCAGCGGCTGGTCGATCTCGCGCAGAAGCTTCTTGAGAATGGCCCGCGGATAGTCATCGAAACTAGAGGCCACCTCGACGAATGCACCGGGGCCGGCGATCACCTCGTTCCGGTAATGCGCGACCGGGTCTGGATCGGCGCCGCGGATCACCAGGCCGTTGATCGTGTAGCCTTCGGCCGCCAGGGCGCGCGAGAACATTGACGGCGGGCGCCCTTCGTTGGAGACGCCATCTCCTGAGACATCGATCACCCGGCGTTTGCACGTCTGAGGCACGGTGGTGCTGATCTGGGCGGCATGGGCGAGCGCCTCGCCGATCGCGGTCGAGAAATTGCGCCATGCGCGCCCCGATCCGCGCACCTCGGCCGCGAAAGAGGCCATCGACGCCCCATCGCTCACGCGCCGCCAATGAGTCATCTGGCGCTGGCGGTTGGTGCCGGACCAATGGGTCATGGTGACCAGCATGCCGCCGTCGAGCTCCTCGACCGCCGAGATCAGCGAGGGATGCTCGAACGCATCCGCCAGTCCGTCTGTTTGAAGCCGAAATTCGTTGCTGTCGATACTGCCCGAGACGTCGACGGCAAGGATCAATTCGAGCGTGCAGCTAAGCGCCGCGCCCGGCGTCACCGCCAAGCCACATGCAAGCACAATTGCGTATCCAAGCCGCATTATTCCCGCGTATCCGCTTCGTTCTGGCCCAGGATAAGTTCGTGGCCGATCTCGCGCAGAAGCTTGCCGATGATGACCGAGGGGTAGTCGTCGAAATGGCGCGCCAGTGCCAGGAAGGATCCCGGGCCCTGGATCACATAATTGCGGTAATAGGGCGCCGGGTCCGGAAACGCGCCCTGGACCACAAGCCCGTTGATGGTGATCCCGTCGAGCTTGCCCAGGGCGCGGAAATAGTCCGGGCCGACCCCGTCGTTGTTCTCGCCGTCGCCGGAGATATCGATCACCTGTCGTGCGCAGGCGGGCGCGCGGGTAAACATTTGCGCGCCGTATTCCACCGCCTTGCCCAAGGCCGTGGTCAGATCGGTGAAGGGCCGGCGATGGGCCGAAAGGCGATCGGCGAAGGCCAACACCTGATCGCGCGAACTTAGCATGGTCCAGGGAATCACGATGTCCTGCTGGTTGTAACCGGACCATTCGTAGACGATCGCGGCGATGCCGACCCCCTCGGGCGTCAGGATGGCGTTGATCACCTCCTTGGTGCGGAAGGCTCTGGCAAGGCCGTGGAGTTGAAGCGCGTATTCACGCTCGTTGACACTGGACGAGATGTCGAGTGCCAGGACCAGCGCCAGCTTGCAGGTTTGCGCGCGCGCCAGTGGCGGCGCCAACAGAACCGTCGCCACCACGATACCGGCGAGCAGGCGCGATACCTTCATCGCGCCGCAACCCGAGGTGCCAGCTCGCGCAGGAGCTTGCGCTTGATCGCGTCAGCGTAGTCGCTGAAATCGTCCGCCATTTCCAGGAACGAGCCCTGACCCCGTACCACGTTGCGCCGGTAGAAATCCGCCGGGTCCGGCCAGCCGCCCATGATAACCAGGCCATTGATGGTCACACCTTGCGCCGCCAGAGCGTCGGCAACCTCGCGCGCCGGGCGTCCGCGATTGCTGGCGCCATCGCCGGACACGTCGATCACCCGGCGCTTACAGCGCATCGGGTTCGTCGCGCTGAGGCTGGCCGCGTGGGCCAAGGCCTCGCCGATCGCGGTATAGGAGGCGAAGAAGGCCCGCTTCTGCGCCGAAATCGCGTTGGCGAAGGCGGCGACATCCGCTTCGTTCTGCAGATGGGTCCAGGGTACCGGCTGGGTCTGTGCCTCGGCGCCGCTCCACTGGGACACAGTCACCATGACGCCGCCGGTGATCCAGGCGATTGTCTCGACGATTTCCGGGTCCCGGAACGCCGCCGCCAGGCCATCCATCTGCAAATCGTATTCGGATTTCACGACTGAGCGCGAGACGTCCATCGCCAGGACCAACTCCAAGTCGCAGGCAACCGCCGGCCCTGCGGTCAGCAGACCCGACAATGCAACGGCTGCAATACTCCTTCTGGCCCGGGCCTGGCGGGTCATGGCGTTCTCCCTTGGGCCCATTCTGGTCCGGGCCTCTTACGGAAACATGTCGCGGCATGGCATGAAGGGCAATGCACCATTTGGCGAAGGCACGATCAGGGGCTGGCCGGGCGGACAATCCCGGCGACGAAATCGTGCCCGATCTCGCGCAGCAATTTCCGCAGCATCGCGCGCGGAAAGTCCGAATAGTCGCGCGCGACCTCGACGAAGGCTTCCGGGCCGCGGACCACCAGGTGACGGTAGAACGAAATCAACTCGAGGTCGCCCGCGCCAATCACCAATCCGTTCACGGTAATCCCGTCGAAATTGAATGCCTTGTAAGCTGAGTCGGGTCCAAACCCGTCATTCGAGGTGCCGTCGCCGGAGATGTCGATTACCAGGCGCTGGCATGGCGGTGCACGGCGCAGGAGCCCATGACCATAGGCCAGGGCATAACCGACCGCGGTGGGGAACTCGCCATAGCGGCGATCGTGGGCGGCAAGCTGGCGGGTGAAGGCGTCGAGACCGGCTTGATCGGCGATCATCGTCCAATCGACGATGATCACCTGCTGGCGCTGCCCACTCCATTCATAGGCCGCCAGCGCGACACCACCGCCCGGACCCAGGATCGCCGCGCTGACCGCGGGATTCCTCAACCCGTCGGTCAGACCTTGGAGCTGGAGTTGGTATTCCGATTTGTCGACACTGGCCGAGACGTCCAGCGCGAAGGCAAGTGCGAGGCGGCAGGCCTCGGCCGGAGCGGACGCGGCAGCCGCGAGAACCGCCCCAGCGATCAGGGTGCGAAGCCGGCGGCCTACCACGAACCCGAATTGGACATGCTGGCCCAGGGCTCCTGTTGCGGCAGGGACTCGCCCATCTGCAGAAGCTCGATCGAAATGCCGTCCGGCGAGCGGACGAACGCCATGCGGCCGTCGCGCGGCGGGCGGTTGATGGTGACGCCCGCATCCATCAGCTGCTGGCATTTGTTGTAGATGTTCTCGACCTCGTAGGCTAGGTGCCCGAAATTGCGTCCGCCGGTGTATTCCTCGTCCGAACCCCAGTTATAGGTCAGTTCGATCTCGTTACCGGGACCGCCGCCAGGCTCGCTGAGGAAGACCAGGGTCGCCTTGGCGGGCTCCAGGTCCTTGCGGCGGGTTTCGACCAGGCCCAAGAGGTCGCAATAGAACTTTTTCGACGCCTCGATGTCCTGAACCCGGATCATTGTGTGGAGATACTTAACCTTCATATTGCGCTCCCTCAGACTTTGGCTACAAGATGTTGAGCAAACGACTCGCTCTTCAAGAGGAATGATATGTCGCTAACGGCGGAACAACAGGCCGAAATCGCCGCTCAGCGTGCCGAGGAACGGAAAACCCGGCGCGTCGTCGCCCAGGGGCTGGAAGATCGGCTCTACGAGGCGGTGCCGGTATTAGATCACGGCTTTGTCCGGGTGGTCGACTATATGGGCGATGACGGCGCGATCGTGCAGGCGGCGCGGGTCAGCTATGGCCAGGGGACCAAGCAGGCGCGGGACGACAGCGGGCTGATCCGCTATTTGATGCGGCACTGGCACTCGACCCCGTTCGAGATGTGCGAGATCAAGTTCCATGTGAAATTGCCGGTCTTCGTGGCGCGGCAATGGATCCGCCACCGCACGGCGAACGTGAACGAATACTCGGCCCGCTATTCGATCCTGGACCGGGAATTCTACATCCCCGCGCCGGACGCGCTGGCGGCGCAGTCCACCGTCAACAACCAGGGCCGGGGCGATGTGCTGGAGGGCGACGAGGCCCAGCGGGTGCTGGAGATCCTGCGCGACGACTCGACCCGCAGCTATGACCACTACGAGGCAATGCTCAGCCAAGATGGGCAGCAGGGGCTGGCCCGGGAACTGGCGCGGATGAACCTGCCGATGAACATCTACACCCAGTGGTATTGGAAGGTCGATCTGCATAATCTGATGCATTTTCTGCGGCTTCGGGCGGATGCCCATGCGCAGATGGAGATCCGCGTCTATGCCGATGCGATCTGCGAGCTGGTCAAGGCCTGGGTGCCCGCCACCTTTGCGGCGTTCGAGGATTACCGCCTGAACGCGGCGCAGATCTCCGGCCCCGGCCTGGCGGCCTTGCGCCGGATGCTGTCGGGCGAAGAGGTGACCCAGGAGGCGTCGGGCATGTCAAAGGGCGAGTGGCGGGAATTTCAGGCGCTGCTCGAGGGCTAAGGATGTCCGGGCTTGACCCGGGATCTCGCGGGTTTCCGGCGAACATCGAAGCCCCGGCTCAAGGCCGGGGCACGGGAAGTTATCCCCCTAACGGCTCGATCAACTCCGGCCCGTTGTTCCTCACGTTGCCAACCGCGCCCCCGACCTCGGTGACCGCTGCCCGGTCGTCCGGGATCGGGCGCATGAGCGCGGCCCCGTCGTTCGCCGGATCAAGCCAGCTATCCCAATCGGCCTCCTCCAGCACGACGGGACTGCGGGGATGCAGGTGCCGGGTTGCTTCGCCTGCGGCGCAGGTCAGCACGGTGAATGAGAAAAGCGGCTCGCCCTCGATCACCACGCGGGCCCAGAGCCCGGCCATGCAGAAGCCTGGCGCGTTGCCCTTGTGCGTGATGTACCAGGCGCGTTTTTCGCCGGCCTTGCCGCTCCATTCGTAGTAACCGATCGCCGGGACCAGGCAGCGGCCCTTGCGCCAGGCGTCTCGGAACATTGGTTTCGACGCCGCCTCCTCCGAGCGGGCATTGAACGTGGTGGCGCGGAACTCGGCCAGCGGCTTTTTCCACCAATGCGGCACCAGGCCCCATCGGGCGAGCGCCAGGCCGCGACCGTCGCGGCCCTCGCCGATCATCCCGACGGTCTGCGTTGGCGCGACGTTCCAACTTGGGTCGGGCCAGGGGCTGTCGCGGTCGATGCCCAGCCAGTCGGCCCAGTCCTCGCCCCGCGTATCGCCCACCGCGAATCTGCCGCACATGCCGTAGCGTCCCCTTTCGCCCGCGCCTCTTGCGCGCGCCCGCATCAGGCCGCAGCATGGCAGCTATGTCCAGACCGCGCCTGCCGATCGCCGTCATCCTCGCCCTGGCTGCCTTGACGGCGGCCTGTGCCGAGCGTCCGAGCGAACGCGAACTGACCGCGTTGCAGGCAGAGCTGCGCGGTGAGGGAAAGCTGCGCACCGAGACCGCGCCCCAGGACGCCCCGTTTGGCCGCGCCGAGCTGATCCAGAATTTCCGGCGCATCGCGCTCAACCACCAGGCGGACACCCTGCAACCTGGCAGCGCCAGAAATTCGAGCCCGAACCCGGTCAGCCGCTGGCAGGGGCCGCTGCGCTATACTCTGTCCGGCGGGGCTGTGACCGCCGCGGACCGGGCCGAGACCAAGGCGCTGATGGATCGGATCGCTGGCCTGACCGGGCTCGACATTGCCGAGGGCGCGCCGGATCAGGCCAATTTCCTGATCCTGATCATCACCGAGGCGCGCCGTGAGCGTGTCTTGCGAGAGCTTGAGGCGGACATGCCGCAACGAGCCCGGATCTACCGGTTCTGGCTAGCAAACCCCAACACGATCTGTGTCGCCAACAACCTGGTCTCCGGGCCCGACGGGGTCTATCTGGCGGCGGCGACGGTGGTGATCGGCGACGAGGTCAAGGGAGTACTGCGCCGCGCCTGCCTGCATGAGGAAATCGTCCAGTCGCTGGGACTGGCCAATGACGACGATGCGGTGCGGCCTTCGATCTTCAACGATGACGGCGAGTTCGCGCTGCTGACACGCCACGATGAATGGCTGCTGCGCATCCTCTACGATCCGCGCCTGGCACCGGGCATGGACGCGGATGCGGCGATGCCGGTGGTGCGCCAGATCGTTAGCGGACTGGACCTGACGGCCAGGCCTACCGATGCGCGAAGCGAATAATACCCGAGGACCGATATGACCTACGAGACCATCCTCTATGACCTCGCCGACGACGTAGCGACGATCACGCTGAACCGCCCGGACAAGATGAACAGCCTCTCGGCGGCAATGCGGGTCGACCTGATCGACGCTCTTACGCGGGCGCCGCTCGAGGCGCGCGCGATCGTTTTGACCGGCGCGGGCCATGGCTTCTGCGCGGGCCAGGACCTTGGCGACGCTGGCAATATCTCGACCCTGAACCTGGAGCGGGTTCTGAGCGAAGAATACGAGCCGCTTCTGAAGCTGGTCTATGACTGCCCGGTGCCGGTGATCGCGGCGGTGAATGGCGCCGCGGCCGGGGCGGGCGCGAACCTGGCCTTGGCGGCGGATGTGGTGATCGCGGCACGCTCGGCGGTCTTTATGGAAGCGTTCGCCCGGATCGGCCTGATCCCGGATGCAGGCGGCACCTATTGGCTGCCACGACTGACCGGCATGGCCCGCGCCATGGGGATGTGCCTCTTCGCTGACCCGATTCCGGCCGAGCGGGCGGCGGAATGGGGGCTGATCTGGGAGGTGGCCGAGGACGACGCCCTGGCCGCGCGCGCCGCCGAATTGGCCCGGCGGCTGGCGATGGGACCAACCCAGGCCTACCGGCTGATGAAGCAGGCGCTGCGCCAGAGCATGTCGAACGACCTGGACACCCAATTGGCTCTGGAGGCGAAATTGCAGGGCGAAGCGGGCAGGACCCGCGACTTCATGGAAGGCGTCGCCGCCTTCCTGGAAAAGCGCCCGGCGGCCTATGAAGGGCGCTGAGAAAGGCCTCGTATAGGCTTGACCTCGCGCGGCCAGCGCGGAAGCTGCCGCAATGAGTGCCGAAAGCCTCGCCGCAAGGATCAGCGCCACCCCGATCCCGTTCGATTCCGATCGGGCGGCGGGGGTCATTGCCGAATTGCCAGCGGCGTTGACCGCCGGGGCAACGGGTGAGCTGATTGCCGGCACAGCCGGGTCGAGTCCCTATCTGGCGCGGCTGATCGAGCGCCATGGGGAATGGCTGGCTGAAGCCATCGGCGAGACGCCCGAGGCCGCGCTCGATGGGCTTCTTTCAAGTCTTGGCTCCGAGGCGACGGATCAGCGCGCGCTCGGCACCGAGCTGCGGGTGGTCAAATCGCGCGCGGCGCTGCTGATCGCGCTCGCCGATCTGGGCGGTGCTTGGGATCTGGGTCAGGTGACCTGGGCGCTGACCCGGCTGGCCGATGCAGCGCTGGGGGCGGCGGCCGGTCTGCTTCTCCGGGCCGAGATCGCACAGGGCAGGCTGCCCGGGCTGGGTGACGGCGATCTGGCGTCCGGGGCGGGATATGTGGTGCTGGCCATGGGCAAGCACGGCGCGCACGAACTGAACTATTCCTCGGATATCGATCTCATCTGCCTGTTCGACCAGGACCGGTTCGAGCCTGACGATTTCGCCGCAGCAAAGACACGCTACATTCATGTGACCAAGCAGGTGGTCAAGCTGCTGGGCGAGGCAACGCAGGAGGGCTATGTCTTCCGGACCGACCTTCGGCTGAGGCCCGCGCCCTCGACGACGCCTGTCTGCATGGCGATGGAGGCGGCCGAGCGCTACTACGAATCCGTCGGCCGCACATGGGAGCGCGCGGCCCATATTAAAGCGCGGCCCGCTGCCGGCGACCCGGAAGCCGGCGGCGATTACCTGGAACGGCTGACCCCCTTCGTCTGGCGGCGCTATCTGGATTTCGCCGCGATCGAGGACACGCATGGCATGTTGCGCAAGATCCGGGCGCAGAAGGGCCGTTTCACCCCGGGCGGGATCCCGGGCCACGATATCAAGCTGGGGCCGGGCGGCATTCGCGAGATCGAGTTCTTCGCCCAGACCCGGCAATTGATCTGCGGCGGGCGCGATCCGCGTCTACGCGTGCCGACCACGCTGGGCGCGTTGACGGCACTGACCGAGACCGGCTGGGTCCCAGCCGAGACTGCCGAATTGCTGGCCAGGGATTACGTCGCGCACCGGACTCTGGAGCACCGGCTGCAGATGATCGAGGACGCCCAGACCCATCTGATCCCAAAGGCGCCCGAGGCGCGGGACCGGCTGGCGGCCCTTTGCGGCTGGTCGGACCGGAACGCCTTCGAGCGCGACATCGCCGAGCGACTGGCCCGGGTCCACGGGACAGCGGAGGAGTTCTTTACGCCTGGTCCGGGTGCCTCCAAAGCTCGAGCCGAAATCGGCGAGGCAGAGCTTGCCGAGGCGGGGTTCGAACGCCCCGGCGATGCGGAACGCACGTTGGAGCGCTGGCGCGATGCCGATATTCCGGCTACCCGGTCCGCAAGGGCGCGCGCGCTCTTCAAGGGGCTCGAGCCGCTGATTGTCGAGAAACTCGCCGCCGCAGGCAGTCCGGACGAGGCGATGGCCCAGTTCGACCGGTTCCTGGGCGGGCTGCCGGGCGGGGTGCAGGTATTCTCGCTTTTTACGGCGAACCCGCATCTCTTGGACCTGATCGTCGAGATTTGTGCCGCCGCGCCCCGGCTGGCCGCGCATCTTGGCCGCCAGCCCCAGGCGCTGGACGCGCTTCTGGACCGTGGGTTCTTCGATCCGCTGCCTGGCCCGGGCGTACTGACCCGCGAGCTGACCGCCTGGCTGCGCGGCGACGCGGATTACGAGAACCTTCTGGATGATGTACGGGTTTGGGCCCGCGAGCAGACCTTCCGCGCCGGCGTCCAGGTGCTGCGCGCGATCGGCAGCGCCGAGGAAGCCGGGCGCGCCTTCTCGGCCATCGCCGAGGCGGCGCTGATGGTGCTCTATCCGCGTGTGGTCGACGAATTCACCCGGCGCCACGGCCCCCCGCCGGGGCGCGGCATGGTGGTGATCGCCATGGGCAAGCTGGGGTCGCGCGAGATGACAGCGGGCTCGGACCTGGACCTGATCACGGTCTACGACGCGGGCGGGGCGGAGGCCTCGGAGGGGCCGAAGCCGCTGCCGCCGGTTACCTATTTCCCGCGCCTGACCCAAGCCTTGGTCGGCGCCTTGACCGCGCCGACCGGCGAGGGGCGGCTCTACGAGGTGGACATGCGGCTTCGCCCCTCGGGCCGGCAGGGGCCGGTGGCGACATCGCTTTCAGCTTTTCAAAAGTATCAGTCCGAGCAGGCCTGGGTCTGGGAGCATCTGGCCCTGACCCGCGCGCGGGTGATTGCGGGCGATGCGAGCTTGGGCGCCGAGGTCGAGGCGATGATCCGCAAGTTGCTGACGGGCAGGAAGGGCGACACGCGCGTGCTGGAGGAGGCGGCCGGAATGCGCGGCAAGCTGATCGAGGCACATGCTAAGGAGCGCGCCAATCCCTGGTCACTGAAACACGCGGCTGGCGGGCTGATGGAGATCGAGTTCCTGGCCCAGACCGGCGTGCTCTATCATGGGCTCGAGTGCCGCGCCGCGGGCGGCGCGCTTGCGGCGTTGGCCGAATGTGGATGGGTTAGCGATGACGAATGCGCCGATCTGACCGCAGCGCTGAACCTGATGCAGCGATTGCAACACATGGAACGCGTGGCACTGGAGACGCCGGTCGACCCCGAAACCGCCGGCGAGGGCCTGCGCCGGGCGATGGCCCGGGGCGCGGGAGCGGAGAGCTTCACGGATCTCGCGAAACGCCTCGCAGCTCTTCAGGCGGCAAGCGCCGCGGTCAGCCAACGTCTTTTAGAGGGCTGAACGGCCCAGATTTGGGGCCCATCAATCTCGCGGGCATGACGGCAGCTATGCGGACAAAGCGGTCATCCGACAAGTCTGGTCAGATGACCAGTGCTGACCCACTGCGGTCATTCAGCGACCGCCGGTCTGGCGAATGGCAGCGACCCGAGATTGACCTTTGGTGGTGGTACCGGTCATTCGCCAGCATCGGGCGGCAGGCACTTCTCGGCGGTGTGCAAGCTTGCCGATTGCGGCACGATTTGAGCATCGGCTAGCTTGACCTCGCGGCCGTAAATGTCGTCGAAAACCTCGAGTTGCCGGTCATCCCCCGGGAACGTGGTGAGATACCGGATCATCACTGGAACGGGGTCGGTCGAGATGTCAAAAGTCTTCCGCCCATTGGCGTATCGATGCACGGTGTCAAGATCGATATCGAGGAGCCAGGCGATTACCTCGTCCCAGCGCTGTACCCGGATGCACCCATGGCTGAGTGCGCGCATGTCCTTCTCGAAGAGGTTCCGCCGATTTGTATCGTGAAGGTATACAAGGAGCCCGGGTTCGAGCCGGATTGCCGCGAGGCCGAGCGGGTTCTTCCTGCCTGGGGGCCAGCGCTTGTCAACATATTCGCCGCTCGCCACCATCTTTGGTGTCGGCCGCCAGGACGGGCGGAACCGCACCGTGCTCGTATAGGTGTCGATCAGCGGAGTCGGGTTGCGCCACGAACCGGCGATCACGCGGCTTCTCAATACCGGTTCGGCATCCTCGAACGCGATAAGCTCGAAAGCCGGGACGTTGACGACAATCGCTTTACCCTTCGGCGGCAGTGATAGCGCGATGTCGTGACGGTTAAGGGCGAGTTGAAAGTCGGAGGCTTGCTCGACCTCGGAGAGCCGCGGCGTCGACTCTGCGATTGAGAGGGCACTCTCTTCAACGCAGGCAGCAAGTGCAATCAGCCCGAGCGCGCATGCGATCCCGATCCGAAAGTTGATAATCATGCTGACGGACATGGGTTAGACCAGAGCAGGGGTTCCATGGCCCAATCATACGGCTTCCAAGCCTAAGCGAAAATGGTGGATTAGCGCGAGATTGCTTTCTAGCCGCCAGATCAGCAACGTTGACGAACACGAGCGCTCTCAATTGAGTGCCAGTGCGGAAGCTTTGAGAGAACCATGGCGTCAATATTTGAAGAATGGTCCCCTATCACCCGTGACTTTGGCCTTATCCAGTGCTCCGTCGACCAAGTGGCCAGAGCCAACCTGGAGTGGGCGGCAGAACATCGAATGATGTTCACGCGGCGAGCTTTGAAATGCAGCCTCGCAGAGAAATTCGAAGCGCTGCTACCGCTATCCAACAGCAAAAACAGGCGCCTCTTTATTCCAACAAACTGCGGCTGGGTGGCATTTTTCCAGAATGGAATTCAGGGCTCTGATCCAGCGTTCAACATGATGCGGCTCGCACTTCGTCTCGGCGTCATAGCGATGAGGGTATGCCGAGCGCCGCCTGAAGCGAGTTATCAATCTGTCATCTGGGAAGTTTTTGCACCGGAAGAATTGGGCGGCACTCGGCACGGTTATCGTCGCTCCATTGCCGCTAGCGACGATGGAGGGCAGTGGATCTTTGAGGAATCGGGAGCGCGATACCCTTTCGAACAAGTTGAGCATTATTCGGCGAAGCGCAAACGTGATCGATTCACGCCGGAGATGCTCGACCTGTATTTGAGCCACTTCGGTATCCGCAAACCTGGCGACAATTTATTAAACTCGGCGATTGATAAGCCGGCGGTACTTCTCGAACGGGAAAATACTTCTGGCTTGCCTGAGTTCACACTGGAGCAGGCCAAGCAAGGACTGCCCTGGAAACGATAATGCGTCTGGCAGCGAAAGCCGAATTAGTTCCAAGTCTCATGCCGCCGCAAGGATCTCATATTGGCACAAAACGACCTTCGACCCTCCCTGCCTGTAGGTCTGTCTTCGAGCTGATTCCGACACTCTGTTCTTAAGGTTTCTATCGGCCCTCTTCGGACATTGACCAGGGTCTCCGAATGCTGCGGTCGCGTTCCCGTTTTCTGCCATTCGCCGCAAGTGCGAGATCAAGCAACCGATCAATGTCCGGAGAGCGGGACAAAGCGGCCGTCCGAGCAAAGTTTCAAATGTCCGGTTCGGTCCTGATTGCTGCCTTTGAGGCTAGGTCAAGAAAGTGCCAGAAACGGACGCTCAGCTCGCCCAAGTCGGACATCTGCTTTGTGCCAACAGGCGATCTAGCGAAACGCTCAGAAGCGAACTCAGTAGTGGGTGACGGGCTCCATGAACCTTCCAACTTGAGCCCAGCCCGCAATCTCAAAAGCTTGCCACAAGCTCGCTTTCCTCACTAACAAGGCTCACTAAGATCTACCACGATACAGTGAAGGCAGCAGTTCTCATTTACTTGATCTACTGCATCGCGGAACTGGGGCCTGAGTTCCGAGAGCTCTGCAGTGTCCTCTGATTTTCTTTCTCTGAGACGCTTCAGTTCACTTTCTATAAGAAAGATTCCGTAGGAAAGCAGTCCGATCGCAATCGCAATCACAGCCGCGATTATCCACCCGAAAGGAACCGAAGCCGCCGCAATTGCAGTGGCAGCAAGTACAACAATTAAAACTCCCATTACGGCAAGAGTTATTGTTAGTATCGTAAATTGTTTATTTATTTCATCCAAACGTCTACAGACTACCGCCATCTGGTTTCGAATTGTCGTCGCCTGACTCTGTGCGTTGTTACATGCAGTATTGTCCTCGCACAGGGTGGCGGAACATGGCAATCGTATGCTTGGAACGGGATCGCCCATCCGCCCAGGGCCGGCCACGCCCTCGAATATTGTGGTGGTCTCACCATCTACACCGCTGCAGTTGTTGACAATCACGGACAGGGGTAAATGCGATCGCAACATCGAGCCGAGATCGATTTCAATCAAGTCAGTCGGGCAGTCGCGGATGGGCTCTGGTATCGGCACTGGCATACCAACAGCATTGGTCACGTTGACTTCCGAAATTCCATCCGGATCCTGAATCTGTAGCGCGACCGAGACCGCTATCGGTCCTCGATCTGCTACGGATATGGAAAGGGTTGCCGGCATTTTTTGCTCCACTCGCAAAATCGTTTACTGCGCTTCGATGCCCAAGCAAGCGCATCGCAATCTTTTCAAACAATACCATCCGACGCTCGCAGAGGGAAACACGGGTTCATTGTAGCCGTGCATTCACCGAGGTCGTTTCGGCCAACTGCTTAGGCGACGTGCGGCCAAGAGCCTCGGTCTCGGAGCGAGTGTCGGTATTGTTCGTCTGCCTTGGGTCATCAACATGCGTAGCGCGCACTCATCCAACGTCCGGTTTGCCGCTCATTGCTGCCGTTCGAACGCGGCGCAGCATCGTGTAGTTTGGGCTCAGAGCGGACCTTCGCTGCAAGGGCGAAGCATTTCAACGGATCGACATCGGCTGTGCGGGACAAACCTGCCGTTCGAGCAGAAACTCGAATGTCCGATTTGATCCCGGATGCCGTCATTGAGGTTAAGTCAACAAAGTGCCATAGGCCGACATAGCCCCGTTGAGAGCTAACGGCGCTGGCGCCGGATATCCCTGCTTCGGCAATCGGGTGGAATAGCGACATTCATGTTCAACCGATCGTGCCGGCATGGGAAGAAAGAGCGGCAGCAACTGACGGCTCCGGCAACTCACGCTTCAACCCCAAGAAGGACGCTGGTGCTGAGAACTAGGCCCACATGCGTCCTTCCGACGCCGGACTTTGCGTAACGTTCAGTCATGGGCACAGGACTTGAACGCGATTATTGGATCGCTGAGAATTGCAATTGCCGCTCGAAGGACAACTGGGTGTTGGTCCATGCTTTAGACCGGACCACGCACAATGCCTCGTGAGCGCCGGCACCAGGCGAAGGCCGGATCTCGATGGTGGCACCACTCAGTTCCGGCAGGCAAGGCACGTGAAACGCCGCGTTAACGGACCGACATCTATCGGTCATCAATGGCTGACTTCATCTGCACGAGATAGACCGGTCGGCGCACAATACGAGGCCCCGCCGATTGCAGCCGAAGATCGCAGGTTACGCATGACAGTGACAGCCAGAACATCTAGGCGAATTCGGCGAGCTCCTCGTGGCAGGCCTCGATCCTTTGCATGCGCTTGCGACCTGCCTTGCCCGAATTAAGGAATGTTTGGAACGCCAAGAACCGGATCACGGCGAGTGTGCCCGAGTAGCTGTCAAAGACGCCCGGGTTCTCAACCTCGCACGTGATCGTCCACCGCGCGCCCGGGCAGGCAATCCGGGCCGACGGATCGGTGATCGGGGCCAGATCGGCGAGGGTGTCGGCGACGGCTTTAATCAGTCCCTCCATCTCCGCGACGACCCGCCGAACGCCGATGACGAGGACGACATCGCCTTCTCCAAGATCGGCAATTCGCTCGGCCATCGTCTCGCCAGCCTGCGGCATCAACCACGTGTTCGCGCGGAACTGGATGAACTGCCACTGCGCGTAAGCTGCAAAGAAGTAACTGTTGCGGAACCCCATGAAGTACAGTTTTCGAGCGCGGTTGAGCGTGCGCGCCAAGTCCTCCAACTCGCCGGGAGCAAATCCATCACGCGTTGCTTGAAGCACCGACATTTCGTGATCGAAGAATCTCCCGATGGAGGCTCCGGTCGTGCCCGGATCGGCCGCGGGCATGTGGGGCGCGATGTATAAGGGCGACCCCCAGGCTCGTGCATCCCGCGCTGCTCTGCGCATCTGCTCGTATCGGGCAAACCCAATCCGCTTCACGAAGCGGGTGACCGTTGACGGCGAAACACCGACCAGCCGCGCAAGTTCAGATGCGCCATAGGCACCAACCTCGCCTGGCGCCCCCAGGATGAAGTCCGCAACAAGCCTTTCCCGGCCGCTCAGCTCGGAATACGCATCTTGCACCGTATCGACAATCGACTTCACGCGAATGTCCACGAATCTCCGTGCGCGCGGGATCGGCGCCTGTGCGCTCGACTTCTGCGCTATGGAAAAATTCTTCCAGCAAGATTGACCGATTGGAAATTCAATTTCGATATTAAAGCCGCGTGACACCGGTCGGATCGGCAAATCTGGCTGGTCAGCTAGCCGGAACTGAGAAACTATCATCAATCACGACAGAACGCTTGCCGAAGGTCAGTCAGTGGACACTCAATTTGACCCCAGCGCGGACATCATGGATCGGCTCGATCGTTTGGCCGAGGTCAGCGCGTCCCAGCAGCACCTGACCCGGCGTTGCTACACTCCCGAGCACCGAATGATCAATGACGTTATCGCCGGCATGATGCGCGATTCCGGAATGTCCGTGCGCGAGGACACCGTCGGCAATGTTATCGGCCGCTACGAGGGCAAGGCGGCGGGCGCGCCGGCAATCCTGCTGGGCTCGCATGTGGATACGGTCATCGACGCCGGCAAATACGATGGCGGATTGGGCATCCTCACCGCGATCGACTGCGTAAGATCGCTCCAAAGCCGCGGGCTCCGTCTCGATTGCGCTATCGAGGTTGCTGGTTTCGCTGACGAGGAGGGTGTGCGGTTTCAGTCGACCTATCTGGGCAGTCGAGGGCTCGCGGGCAGTTTCGAGACATCGCTGCTCGACCGGCCGGACAAGGACGGCGTGACGCTTGCCGAGGCGATGCGGGAATTCGGCTTGGACACGACACGCATCAGCGAGGCGGTGCGCAAGCCGGATGAGCTGGTTTGTTTTTTGGAGGTCCATATCGAGCAGGGGCCGGTGCTGCAGAATGAGGGGCTCGCCGTCGGTGTTGTGACCGCGATCGCTGGGGCAAACCGCATGACCGTGACGGTCGATGGCATAGCTGGACATGCTGGCACGGTCCCAATGGCGGCGCGCCAGGATGCACTGGTTGCCGCATGCGAATGCGTGCTGGCGGTTGAGGAAATCGCGACGTGCGGACCGGACGCGGTGGGCACGGTGGGACAGATGAGCGTTTCACCCGGGGCGACCAACGTTATCCCCGGTGGCGTCGCGTTCTCCGTCGACATGCGCGCGGCCAAGGATCCCGTGCGCCGCGCGGCCGTTGGCACGCTTGAGGCGCGGTTGCTTGAGATCACGGCACGGCGCGACGTGGCGATCTCGATTGATCATTCGCATGACGCCGCCGGAGTGACCTGCGCGCCCTGGATCGTAGACGAAATCGAGGCGGCGATGGCGAATCTGTGTCAGCGCCCGTTCCGCCTGCCGAGCGGCGCTGGCCACGACGCCGCCGCGCTGGCAAAGATCACCGATGTCGGCATGATCTTCGTCCGCTGCAAAGACGGGATCAGCCATAACCCGGCGGAGTCGATCACCGGTGAGGATGCCATTGCCGGGGCCCATCTGCTGCTCCGTACAGTCGAGCGGATCGGGGGGATGAAATGAGCGGAGCGCAAAGTCTCTTCACGGATTTCGACCCAAGTCCGCGGTTGCTGATGGGTCCTGGGCCGGTGGATGTTTACCCACGGGTTCTGCGCGCCATGTCGGCGCCAATGCTCGGTCAGTTCGACCCGGAATTCACCGAATACATGAACGAGGTGATGGCGCTCTACCGCCAGATCTACCGAACGGAGAACCATTGGACCCTGCTGGTCAATGGCACGGCGCGGTCGGGGATCGAGGCTTGCCTCGGCTCTCTGGTCGGACCGGGCGACAAGGTTCTGGTGCCGAAATTCGGCCGCTTCGGGTTCCTGCTGGCCGAGATCTGCGACCGGGTGGGCGGCGAAGTCGTCATCATCGAGACCGAATGGGGCAGCGTCTTCGACCAGGGCCAGATCGCCGAGGCGGTGCACGCCCACCGCCCAAAGGCGCTGGCCATGGTCCATGGCGACACTTCGACCACCATGGCCCAACCGCTCGACGCGCTGGGCCAGGTCTGCAGCGAGACCGGGGCTTTGCTCTACGTGGACGCCACCGCGACGCTGGGCGGAATGCCGGTGGACGTGGATGCCTGGGGCCTGGATGCGGTCTCGGCAGGCTTGCAGAAATGCATGTCCGGCCCGCCGGGCACCTCGCCGGTCACCCTCAGCGATGCGGCCGCCGAGGCGGTCAATGCCCGTAAGCATATCGAGGGCGGGATCCGTCCCGAGGGCTTCGTCGATGCGAACGGCCCCCGGATCAGTTCGAACTATCTCGATATGGGCATGCTGTTGGACTACTGGAGCCCGAAGCGGCTGAACCACCACACGGAATCGACCACGATGCTCTACGCCGCGCGTGAATGCGCGCGGGTCGTACTGGGCGAAGGTCTGGATGCAGGGTTCGCCCGCCACGACCGGGCCAGTCGGGCGCTGCGCGCGGGGCTCAACGCGATGGGGCTGGACTTGTTCGGCGATCCAGCGCACCGCATGGCGAACGTCACCGGCGTCGTGATCCCGGAGCCCTGCGGCAACGGAGAGGCCGTGCGCGCCCAGATGCTCGATGATTTCGGCATCGAGATCGGCACGTCGTTCGGCCATCTAGCTGGAAAGATCTGGCGCATCGGTACTATGGGGCATGTGTGCCGCAAGCCGAACATCCTGCGCTGTCTCTCCTCGTTGGAGGCAGTGCTCCGGCGCAATGGATTCGCAGCCCCCGCCAATGCGGGCGTGGATGCTGCCTACAAGGTTTATAATGAGGAGAACGCGCCGTGAGCGAGCCTAAGATCGACTCACTGCTGGAGGGGCCGCTCAAGGTGGTCAATGTGGGGCTTGCGGGATTTGCGGTCGAGCTCGGCCAGCAGGGGGTTGAGGTGGTGCAGGTGGACTGGTCTCCGCCCGCCGACGGCGACCCGAAACTGGCCGATCTGCTGTCGAAGCTGGGGGCCTGACCCGATGGAGCGGATCGAGACAGCGAATGCCGTGGCACTGGACCGGATGTTTGCAAGCGATCCAGTCCTGATCGACGTGGTCCCAGCCTCCGAGGCGATCCCCGAGCTGGCCCAGGGCATGGTACTGCATGCGGGCCCGCCGATCGGCTGGGACAGGATGTGCGGCCCGATGCGTGGCGCCGTCGCTGGGATCGCGGTCTACGAGGGATGGGCCGCCGACCTGGAAGATGCCCAGGCCAAGGCCGCCGCCGGGTCTTTCGATTTCCACCCCAATCACCATTTCGGCGCCGTTGGGCCGATGACCGGCATGACCACGCTCGGCCAGCCGTTGATGGTGGTCGAGAACCGCGCCTTCGGAAACCGCGCCTATTGCGCGATCAACGAGGGGCTGGGGAAGGTTATGCGCTTCGGCGGCAATGACGCCGAGGTTCTTGACCGCCTGCGCTGGATCCGTGACGATTTCGGCCCGGCGTTGGGCCGGGCGCTGCGCCAGATGGGCGGGCTGCCGCTGAAAAGCCTGATCGCCCGCGGCCTGACCATGGGCGACGAGATGCATCAGAGGAACGTCGCCTGCTCCGGCCTGACCCTGCGCGCGCTCGCCCCGGCCCTGGCCGAGACCGCAACCGACAACGCGGCGCTGGCCCGTGCGCTGGCTTTCATTGCCGGCAATGACCAGTTCTTCCTCAACATCGCCATGGCCATGGGCAAGGCGATCACGGACCCGGCGCGGGGGATCGAGGGCTCAAGCATTGTCACCGCCATGTGCCGCAACGGCACAGATTTCGGCATCCGGGTTGCGGGCACCGGCGATACCTGGTTCGTGGCCCCGGTCGAGATGCCAGACGGGCTGTATTTCCCCGGCTTCACCGAAGCCGACGCCAACCCGGATATGGGCGATTCCGCCATCGTCGAGACCATTGGGCTGGGCGGCTTCGCGATGGGCGCGGCACCTGCGGTCGCGGGGTTTGTCGGCGCGGGCGCAGCCTCGGACGCCGGGAACTTTACCCGCCGCATGGGCGAGATCACTGCGGCCGACAACCCGGAATGGACTATCCCGGCAATGGACTATCTGGGGGTGCCCACGGGCATCGATGTGCGCCTGGTGGTCGAGACCGGGCTGGCGCCCACCATCAATACCGGCATCGCGCATCGCAAGCCCGGGATCGGCCAGGTGGGTGCCGGCGTGGTGTGCGCCCCGATGGACTGCTTCCGGCAGGCCTTGGTCGCCTTCGCTGAGACCATGGGGATTGCATGAGCGCGGCCGTCGTCAACGAGGTGCGCAAGGGGTTCTACATGGACTCGGTCGCACTGATGCGGCTTTCGCGCAGCATCGCGGCGTCTGAAGGCGTCGAAGAAGCTGCCCTGATGATGGGAACGCCAGCCAATCGCGAGATCATGGAGGATGCGGGCCTCCTAACCGAATCCGGCGCGGCGGCGGGCGGTGGCGATCTGGTCTTGGCAATCCGCGCGGCCTCCGAGGCGGCAGCGGCAGCGGCGCTGAGCGAGGCCAACGCACAGCTCGACAAGCCTGCCGCGCGGGGCGGCGAGACGGAGGTCTGGCGCCCGCGCACGCTGCGCTCGGCCGTCTCGGCGCTGCCCGGCGCAAACCTGGCGCTGATTTCGGTCCCCGGTGACTTCGCCGCCGCCGAGGCGCGCAAGGCGATCCGCCGCGGGCTACATGCGATGATCTTCTCGGACAATGTTACGCTTGAGAACGAGGTGGTGCTGAAGCGCGAGGCCCAAGCGCTCGGTTGCATCGTGATGGGACCGGATTGCGGCACGGCGATCATCGCCGGCACCCCGCTTGCCTTTGCCAACCAGGTGCCGCGCGGGCCGATCGGCATCGTCGGTGCCTCGGGTACCGGCATTCAGGAAGTGACCTGCCTGATCGGCAATCTGGGCGGCGGCATCAGCCACGCCATCGGCGTCGGCGGCCGCGACCTGAAGGCGGAGGTCGGCGGTATTTCGACCTGCATGGTCATCGACGCGCTGGCCACGGATTCCGGAACCGAACAGATCGTGCTTGTCGCCAAACCACCGGGCGACGATGTCGCGAAAACGGTGCTGGAGCGGCTTGACGCCTGCGGTAAGCCAGCCATTGTCTGCTTCATGGGCGCCGGCGAAATGGCCATGCCCGCCAATATCTGCCAGGTCTTCACGCTGAAGGACGCGGCCCTGACCGCGCTGGGCCGCGCTGATCCCCGAGACACCAAATCGGGGGATGCCGATTCACGGGACGGCAATGTGCCGGATATCGGCAGACGGGACGGCGCGATCCTTGGCCTGTTCTCGGGCGGAACGCTCTGCGCCGAGGCGCAAGCGATTCTGCGTGATGCCGGGCTATCGGTGCGTTCGAACGCGCCGGTCTCCGACGTTTTGGACCTGACGCAGGCGAACGATCCCGGCCACGCGATGCTCGATTTGGGCGATGACGACTATACCCGCGGGCGGCCCCATCCCATGATCGACCCGACGGTGCGCGAACAGCCGATTGTCGAAGCCTTGGGCCGAACTGACCTGGCCGTCCTTCTGGCCGATGTTGTGATCGGCTACGGCGCCCACGAGGATCCAGCGGGATATCTGGCGGCGCTGGTAACCGCGCATCGTGCCGAGAATGGACCGGTGGTCATCGCCTCGGTGACCGGCACCGAATCCGACCCACAACGACGCTCGGCGCAGGTTGCGCGCCTCGAAGCCGCCGGAATCGCAGTTGCCCCCAGCAATGCCGACGCGGCGCGATGGGCGCTCGCTGCGGCCGGTGGCGGACCGTAAGGATCGCTCAATGATCCCCGCCTTCGATATCCCCGACCGGATCCTCGTCGCCATCGGCGGCAATGCGACCCATCCCGAAGACATCGAAGGCACCTCGAAGGAGCAGAAGGCCATCGCAGCCGCAACCGCCCGGGCGCTGCTGCCGCTGGCGATGCGCGACAACGAGTTGGTTATCACCCATGGCAACGGTCCGGTCGTCGGCAAGATCCTAATGCGCCAGGCGATGACCCGGCAGACCATCGCTCCGATGCCCTTGGACATCTGCGTCGCCCATTCCCAGGGCGGCATTGCCTACCTGCTGGTCCAGGCGCTGGAAAACGCGCTCCGTGAGGCCGACAACCCGCGCCACGCGGCCTGTCTGCTGACCCAGGTCGAGGTCGATCCGGATGATTCCGCCTTCCAGACTCCGTCGAAGCCGATTGGCAAGTTCTACTCTGAGGAGGAAGCGAAAAAGGTCGGCCGCGAGATGGGCTGGCGGATGATGGAGGATGCGGGCCGCGGCTGGCGCCACGTGGTACCCTCCCCGAAGCCGAAGCATATCTGCGATATCTCACTTATTCAGGTTCTGGCCCGGCGCGGCACGGTGGTGATCGCCGGGGGCGGTGGCGGCATTCCGGTGATCCGCGGGCCGAAGGGTGTGCGCCGTGGGGTCGAAGCGGTCATCGACAAGGACCTGACCTCGGCCCATATGGCCAATGTGTTGGGGATCGAGCTTCTGATCATCCTGACCGCGGTGCCCCGCGTCGCGATCCATTTCGGAACGCCCGAGCAGCGTGAGCTGGACTTGGTGACCATGCGCGAACTGCGCGCATATAAGGCGGAAGGGCACTTCCCGGCCGGCAGCATGGGTCCGAAAGTGGCCGCCGCGCTGCGCTTCCTCGAGGGCGGCGGTGAGCGGGTGATCATTGCACATCTGACCGAGGCCGAAGCCGCTCTCCGGGGCGAGGCCGGCACGCATGTAGTGGCCGATGACGGCACTTAGGCAATTCGACGCTGGCGCGATCGGACCATTGGCTTGGCAACGGCTTGCCGGTCTGCCGGGAGCCAGGTTTGGCGGCCGGGTTGTCGCAGCCTTCGGTTCGGCCTTCTATGTGGAGCTGGGGTCTGGCTTGGTTTGCATCGCCACCCGCGCGGTCGAGCCTGGTCCGCTGACCGTGCTGACATCGGGCTCGGGGGGGCTTGACTGGCGCCGGATAGGTATAACCCCCCGCCAGCCGGTTCAGGCATCGGCATCAGGCCTAGAGATACCGGGGCTCATCCGGATCGATCTCACGAATTGCGACCGCTGGACTCCACCGGCGCCACCCGTATCGCCAACTGAGGCCTCAATCACCGCCGGTCTGGCCGCATTGTCCGCAGTCATGCCGGCCGATCTGAGCACACTGGGCTTCGGCGCGTTCATCAAGCCCGTGCGGCATCGCGCGGGCCTCCCCCGTGAGGTCGAGGCCGCCGCGGCGCCCGTTGCGGCCGCCTGCCAATGGGCGTCGGTGGCGGTAAGCGCCGGCGCGGCAGATCTTCCTCTTTGGAGCACCAGGCTGGTCGGGCTCGGCCCTGGACTGACCCCATCGGGCGATGACTTTCTTGGGGGCATGCTGATTGCGCTACGAACGCTCGGCGCCGAGGCCGCGCGGCGCCAGCTTTCGTGGGTGGTTTGCCCGTTGCTCGAAGCGCGGACCAACCAGATCTCGGCAGCGCTTCTGGATGCTGCGGTTGAGGGGTATGGCGGCGCCAGCCTGCACATGGCCCTGAATGCGCTTCTGGGTGGAGGTAGCGGGCTGGCTCCTGCCATTGCGGGCGTGGCGCGGATAGGCCATTCCTCGGGTTGGGATGCGCTTTCGGGCATGGTTACGGTTCTTGCGGCAGCACAGGCTAACCCCAAACAATGTGCCGCGTGACGGGGAATTGATCCGGATGCAGCAAACACGACGCGCCTATCGCGGCATGGTGACCGCACCCCATCACCTGGCCGCCGAAGCCGGGATAAGGGTCTTGCGCGACGGTGGCAATGCGATCGAGGCGATGGTCGCCGCCGCCGCAGCGATCACCGTGGTCTATCCGCATATGAATGCGTTGGGCGGCGATAATTTCTGGTTGATCCATTCTCCGGGACAACCTGTCAAAGGCATCGATGCCTGTGGCGCTGCCGCCGCCAAGGCCGAGATCGGATTTTACCGCGACCTGGGCCACGAGACGATTCCCGCACGCGGTCCGTTGGCGGCGCTGACCGTCGCCGGAGCAGTCTCGGGCCTGGAGGCGGCTCTTCGGATCAGCACCGATTGGGGCGGGGCCCTGCCGCTCGAGCGGTTGTTCGAAGATGCGATCCACCACGCCGAGGCAGGTACGGCCGTGCCCGCAACCCTGACCGCAAACGCTGCGGCGAAGCGCGGTGAACTCGCCGGGGTGCCGGGGTTTGCAGAGGTCTACCTGCCGGGTGGACAGCCGGTCGCAATCGGCAGCCGGCTCCGCCAACCGCGGCTCGCCGAGGTGCTGCGCCGCCTGGCCCGAGCCGGTCTCGACGATTTCTACCGCGGCGACCTCGCCCAGGCGATCGTTGCCGATTTGGCCCGGGCCGGTGCCCCTCTAATGGCCGACGATCTGGCGCAGCACAACGCCCTGATGGTCGAGCCGCTGATGCTGACGGTTGCTGGGCACGAGGTCTATAACCTGCCGCCCCCGACGCAGGGCCTGGCATCGCTGCTGCTGCTGGGGGTCTACGAGCGGTTGGGGATCCGGGAAGCCGAGGACACTGCCTTCGTACACGGGCTGATCGAGGCCACGAAACAGGCGTTCCGCGTGCGCGACCAGCATGTCACGGACCCAGCCTACATGCAGGTCGATCCGGCAGACTTCCTGACGGCTGACAGGCTCGACCGCATGGCCGAGGGCGTGGACCTGCGCCGCGCCGCACCCTGGCCGGATGCGAAGCCCGTCGGCGACACGGTCTGGCTAGGTGCCGTCGACGACCAGGCGCGCGCGGTCAGCTTCATCCAGAGTATCTATTGGGAATTCGGCAGCGGTGTCCTGTTGGACGAGACCGGCATCACATGGCAGAACCGGGGCACCAGCTTCTCGCTAGACCCAGGCCATCATAACTGCCTGAAACCCGGGCGCCGGCCGTTCCACACCATTCAGCCCGCACTGGCGCGCCTCGCCGATGGCCGGGTTATGACCTATGGAACCATGGGCGGCGAGGGCCAGCCCCAGACCCAGGCAATGATCTTTGCCCGCCATGTCCTCCATGGCCAGGACCTGCAGGAAACGGTCTCCGCACCGCGCTGGCTCTTGGGAAAGACCTGGGGCGCCGATACCACGAGCCTGAGGATCGAGAACCGCTTTGCGCCAGAGATGGTCTGGGCGCTCGGCAACATGGGGCATCCGGTCGAAGTGATCGGACCCTTCGACGAGGTCATGGGTCACGCGGGCGCCCTGGTCCACCATCCAGACGGTCTGATCGAGGGTGCCTCCGACCCCCGCAGCGACGGCACGGCCGCCGGTTTCTAGGTCTGATTGTGAATGGGACGCCGGAGCATTGTCGGTCGTCTTGAACCTGGTTGTGCCGGCCAATTCTTAACCGGCGAGAATGCGCGCGAGATCCGGCTGCTCGTTTTTTACGCTCGTCAGATCCAGGCCGTTTTGAATATGCACCAGGTGGTCATGCACCGCCTTGGCTGCCTTGTTGCCATCGCCGGTGGCGATTGCCTCGACAATCTGGCTGTGGTCGTTTTCCGGACAGGTCGACTCCCGGTTCACACCAAACAAACCGACGATCAAGGATGTTTTGGTGACCAGTTCGCGAACGAATCTGATTAGGGCGGCGTTGCCGTGACCCTTGGCCAACTCCACATGGAACTCGCCGGACAATCGGATGATCTCGCTCCGCTCCCGCTCTTTGCGCGCCGCGTCTTCGCGCTTCAAATGCCGACGTAACCCCTTGATAACGTCGTCGGAAAAGTTTTCGGCCATTGTCCGCACAAGCCCGGGCTCGATCATCATCCGGGCCTCGAACACTTCGTCGGCCTCAGCTGCGCTGGGGCAAGCAATATAGGCGCCGCGGTTGGAATGCAGGTCGACGATGCCCTGACTGGCAAGGAGCAGAAGCGAGCGGCGCACACGCATCCGGCCCACGCCGAAACTTTCACAGAGCGCCGCTTCGCTGAGCTTGGTGCGTGGTGCCAATCGCTGTTCCATGACCGCCGAATAGATTCGGTCGATGATTATCTTTTCGTCCGGATCGGCGTTCATCTCGCCTGCGGTCGATAGGTTCCGCTGTCTCATTCGGCGTCGTTCCATAGGTCTGGCCAAGGTCTGGCCTTAGGTTTGGCTCGGGTCCAATCAACGGTTCGATGATCGGCACCTCGACAATAACCAGATTCATCGTCGACATCGCAAGACATTTTCGTTGACATTGATTGTTAACAATTCGTCAATCAGGGAGCCGTGACTCGGTTCTCCCGTGATTCGGCATATCAACCGGTGCGTGGTCGCCGGAGACAGATTCCAACAAGGGAAGAAATCATGAAACGCAGAACTCTCGTGAAAGCATCCTTGGCGGCTGCGGTGGTCGCGACGATGCAGGCTGCCTCCGCCTGGGCGGAGAACCCGGTGCTCAAGATCGGCTTTGTCGGCGTGACGAGCGGGCCCGCCGCAGCGTGGGGCATCTCGAACCAGCGCTCGATGGAGACCCGGGCCGCTTGGATCAATGAAACCGGCGGCTACACGATCGGTGGTACCACGTATGACATCGAGATCGTGTCCTTCGACGACCAGAAGGACCCCAAGCGCGCCATTGCGGGAATGGAAAAGATGGCCAACGAGGACATCTATTATGTGGTGGGTCCGAACGTCGATGATGGTGCAGCGGCGGTGCGCCCGGTGGCCGAGGCGAATGGGATCATGTATTTCCCCTACGCCTTCCCTAAGTCACTCTACACTGCGCCGGCCTCCAACGCGGTTCTTGGTATGGTCGCCAACTATCAATCCGGCCCGGCGATCTACAAGTATCTCAAGGACGAGAAGGGTGTGAAGACCGTGGCCTTCGTGGCCGCCAATGAATCAGACCCGCTGTCTCAGCGTGACGGCGGTGTCGCCGCGGCCAAGGCACTGGGTCTCGAGGTCGTTTCGGACAATGTGACCTATCAGGTCGACACGACCGATTTCACCCCAGTTCTGACGCCGGTCATGCGCACCCAGCCCGATCTGTTGGTGCTTTCGGGCGTGTCGCCGGCGAACGCCCCGCAGCTGATCCGCTCGGCCCGCGAATTGGGCTTCCAGGGCATCATCTCGACCGAGACCGCGCAGGACGCCACGGTCCTAACCGAAGGCGCCGGAGATCTGGCAAACGGCTTCATCTCGGTGGGCGGTGCATCGACCCCCGAAATCGCTTCCGACATGATGAACGAGTTCGTCGACCGCTATACGAACATGTTTGGCGAGTACAATGACGAGTCGAACACCAAGGTCTATGCGCTGGAATACATTCTCGAGACGCTCAAGGCGAACCCTGCGGCGATCGACGATGTTGAGGTGTTCAAATCGACGATGGACAATTTCGAGGCCCCCAACCCCTACATGAAGGGCGGCGCGGTGCTGAAATATGTCGGTACGTCTTCCTTCGGGCAGAAGCGCCAGGTGGCAGTGCCGCTGGTCGTCAACGTCTTCCAGGACGGCAAGTTCGAGACGCTGTTCGTCGCCGAGGTCGACTGATCGAGGCCTGACGGCGGTCTTTTCGCCGTCATAGCGAAAGTCCCCGGGCCACTTCCGGCCCGGGGCACTTCTCCCCTAGAGGAAGCCGATGGAACAGATTCTCGCAAACGGGATCTATCTGGGTGCGCAATACGCGATGATCGCGCTTGGGCTGACGCTGATCTTCGCCTTGATGAACGTGCTGAACTTCGCCCACGGGCAGATGTATGTGCTGGGCGGCTTCGTCACTTACACGTTCTACGGCCAGCTTGGGTTGCCGTTTGTCCTGGCGCTCGTGATGTCCTGTGTGACGCTTGCCGTCGTTGGTGCCCTGATCGAGAAGTTCCTGTTCGGCCCGGTCATACGCCGATCGGCGCGTGAGGAAAGCACCATGCTGCTGGCCGCGGGGCTGGCGTTCTTCTTCGATGCCGTCATCCTTCTGGTCTTCGGCGAGAAGCAGCGCGGCGTTCCGAAGATCGTCGACGGCGTCTTCAACTGGGATTTCCGGGTGATCATGCCCTATGACCGCATCCTGATCTGTGTGCTGGCAATCCTGTCCATCGTCACTTTCATCCTCTTCATGCAATACTCCAAGACCGGTCGCGCCCTGCGCGCCCTGGCACAGGACCGCACGGCGGCCCAGTTGATGGGTGTCGATGTCGCCCGTTATTCGATGATCGGATTCGCGTTAGGTGCAATGCTGGCAGGGCTCGTTGGCGGGCTCTTGGTCACTATCACCGGGATCAATCTGGGCATGGGTGGCCCCACCTCCATCAAGGCCTTCATGATGGTGATGATCGGGGGCGCGGGTGTGATTTCGGGGGCCATCGCCGGAGGTATCATCCTGGGCTTCATGGAGGCGATCGGCCTCGCGGTCCTGTCGCAATACGGCGACATTACCTACCTGATGATCTTCGTGTCGTTGATGATCTTCTTGGCCATCCGTCCGCAGGGGCTGATGGGCAAGCCGTGGGGCTAGCGCGATGCTCAGGTTGACCACGGCACAATGGATCGGTCTCGGCGTCTTTCTGGCCACTATCTTCATCGCCGCCCCGGCGCTGATCGCCGCCTCAGGCCGCACCGACTTCTATTTCACGCTGACCTCGGTGGCGTTGCTCTCCATTGCCAGCGCCGGGGTTTGGCTGATGTTCTATATAGGCCGGATCAATATCGGCCAGGGCGCCTTCGCGCTGATCGGCGCCTATGTCTCGGCCATCCTGGTCACCAAGGCAGGCATGTCCTTTTGGTTGACGCTGCCAATTGCCGGGCTCTTTGCCGCCTTGGTCGCGGTCGTGATCGGCCTTCCGATCCTGCGGCTCAGAGGCGTCTACTTCGCGATGATCTCGCTGGTGCTGACCCAGGTCGTATCACTGACGGCCCTCGCGCTTCCCATCACCAATGGCGCCAAGGGGATCACCTCGATCCCGCTGCCGGGTTCGATCTCGATCTTTGGCCTGACGCTGGTGCCGGACTTTGCCAGCATGGAGAACCCGCGGCTCGCCTTCTACTACACTGCCTGCATTCTCATGGTGCTGACATTCGCGGCGATGTACCGGCTGGTCAATTCGCGGCTGGGTCATATTTGCCGCTCGATGCAGCAGAACGAGGAGCTCGCCGCCTCGATCGGAATCAATATCGCCTATATCCGGATCGTTATCTTCGCGATCTCATCGTTCTTCGGCGGTATCGGCGGGGCGATGTTTGGGTCGATCGCGCAGTCGGTCTATCCCTCCACCTTCGTCGTCACCGATAGTGTGAACTTCATGCTCAACTGCTTCCTTGGCGGTCTGGGTTATGTCTTCGGCCCGATGCTTGGCACACTGGTGCTCTATTTCGGCTGGGACCTGCTGTTCGAGTTCGGCAAATACCAGTTGCTGATCTATTCCAGCCTGCTGATCGCGGCGATCCTGGTTCTGCCCAACGGGCTGCTGAGCATCCGGCTCGGTATGTTCCGGAGGTCGGGCGAATGAGCGCGCTTCTCGAGGTGAAAGCGGTCACCAAGCGCTTCGGGGGGCTGACCGCCAATCACAACATCAGCTTCGATGTGACCGAGAATGAGATACTGTCTGTCATTGGCCCCAACGGTGCGGGCAAGTCCACCCTTTTCAAGATGATCTCTTCCTTCCTGCCCACGACCTCGGGCGAGGTGCTGTTCAAGGGCGAGCGGATCTCGAACCTCAAGCCGCATGTCGTGGCGCGCAAGGGGGTCGTGCGGACCTTCCAGGAGACCACGATCTTCAAGTCCATGACAGTGCGTGAAAGCGTCATCGTGGCGCAGCACCTGCGGGCCAAAGCTTCCCTTGCGGGATATTTCTGGGGCTCGAAGACCGCGCAGGCGGACGTCGATGCCTTCGGGGCCTATGCCGACGAGCTGATCGACTTCCTCGGCCGCGGCGATATCCGCAACGAGCTCGCATCGAACCTGCCGCAGGGCCATCTGCGTGCGCTCGGCATTGCCATTGGCCTAGCCACCGATCCGAAGGTCCTGCTGCTGGACGAGCCCTTCGCCGGGATGAACCACGATGAGACCATGCAGATGGTCGCCCTGGTAAAGAAGGTGCGCGACGACCGAGGCGTCACGGTCTTGCTGGTGGAACATGACATGCCCGCGGTGATGAACATCTCGGACCGGATTGTGGTGCTTAACTTTGGCGAGATGATCGCCGAGGGCACACCGACCCAGATCCAGAACAACGAGAAGGTCATCGAGGCCTACCTGGGCAGCGCCGACGACGAGATCGGGATCTAGGTCATGAGCAAGATGTTGGAATTCAAGGATGTCGAGCTCTACTACGATCACGTCTATGCGCTCAAAGGCGTCTCGATCGACCTGGAGAAGGGGGAAACCGTCGCGCTGATCGGGGCCAATGGAGCAGGGAAATCGTCGATCCTGCGGGCAATCACCGGGCTGGCGCGGCTGGCCAGCGGCTCGGTCCACTTCGAGGGCGAGCGGATCGACGGCAAATCCGCATCGGATATCGTCGCGCTCGGCATTGCCATGGTGCCGGAGGGGCGGCGCGTCTTCCCATACATGTCGGTCAAGGACAACCTGATGATGGGGGCGTTCACACGTCGCGACAAGCTGGAGGTCCGGCAGACGCTGGACGGTATTCTCGAGCGTTTCCCGCGGCTGAAAGAACGCTTCGGTCAGGCGGCGGGCACATTATCGGGCGGCGAGCAGCAGATGCTGGTGATTGGCCGCGCGCTCATGGCCAGCCCGAGGCTCCTGTTGCTCGACGAGCCCTCGCTTGGGATCGCGCCCAAGCTGGTTCAGGACATCGCGCGCTCGATCATGGCGATCAATCGCGACGAAGGGGTGTCGGTCCTGCTCGTCGAACAGAACTCGCGCATGGCGCTTTCGATTTCGAACCGGGCTTATGCGCTGACGACCGGCAGTGTGGTGATCGAGGGCAATTCCAAAGACCTGCTGAACGACGACCGTATCAAGGCCGCCTATCTCGGCGGGGATATCTGAGGGACGACGATGAAGCTGCTTGTCGTAAACCCGAACACGACGGCCTCGATGACCGCCAAGATTGCGGCGGCGGCGCGCGCGGTGGCGCGGCCTGACACTGAGATCATCGCCTCCAATCCCGCCGACGGTCCGGCCAGCATCCAGGGCTATCTCGATATCGCCACCTGTATCCCCGGCCTTCTGGCCGAGGCCGAGCGCCATCCCGAGGCTGACGCGGTTCTCGTGGCCTGCTTTGACGACACGGGCGTAGATGCGCTGCGGTGCAAACTGGATGTGCCGGTGATCGGCATCGGCGAGGCCGCCTATCACGCCGCCAGTATGATCGCCGCCAAGTTCAGCGTCATCACCACTCTGTCACGATCCGTCCCGGGCCTTGAGGCCAATCTCAGCCGCTACGGGCTGATGCAGCGCTGTGCGGGCGTGCGCGCGACCCAAATTCCGGTGCTGGAGCTGGAGAGCGGCAATCCGGATACCACCGAAACGATCCGCGGGGAGGTGCGGCGGGCTATAGACGAAGATCACGCGGAAGCGATCGTTCTCGGCTGCGCCGGCATGGTCGATTTGATGACACAATTGTCTGCGGAATTCGGCCTGCCTGTGATCGACGGCGTCACCTGCGGCGTCACGATGACTGAGGCACTGGTGAATGCTGGTTTAAGAACGTCGAAAGTCAATGCTTACTCGCGCAATTGATCCAAGCGATGACGGCGCGCATTCAACGCCCATTCAAGTGTCCTGAATGCCGCCGAAGCCGACGCTCCCGGCTGAAATGGGTTTCCGAGACTTTCGCTGAACTCGGATCATGACGGCGATGTCGGTTCTCCGGTGGTGTCGAGACCTTCAGAGGACTGCCGTAGGGGCGCCCAAGGGCGAGCGTTCAGATTCGGGCGTATGTCCGAGTCGGGTCAGAAGCACGCGTAGCGCGCTCTGACTGAATGTCCGCATTGGCCTACATTCCTTCCGTTCGAACGCTGCGCAGCATTCGCTAATTTGGGCTCAGAGCAGGCATTCGCCGCGACTGCACACCGACCTTCCCGATCAAGGTCGGCTTGGCTCAGACGAAGCTGCCGTTTAGGCCAGAATCCAAATGTCCGGTTTGATCGCGATTGCGCCGTTGAGGCTATGTCAACAAAGTGCCAACAATACGCGCTCCTGTTTTTACCCGAAGGGCGTTCTTGGCGGCTAAAAAGACATAGGTGCAGTGCCGGGCGAAGGTCGCGGTTGTGCAATAGCCGATACCGCTCCACCGCCTTCGCGGATGCGACGTGTCTTCGCGGGCGCCCCGTTACCGGTAGGGCGCGTCCAGTTCGATGTTGCGAGCGATCTCGCGTTCCCAGCGATCACCGTTCTCCAGAAGCTTCTCCTTGTTGTAAAAAAGCTCCTCACGGGTCTCGGTGGCGAATTCGAAATTCGGTCCCAAGACGATGGCATCCACCGGGCAGGCTTCCTGGCAGAAGCCGCAATAGATGCACTTGGTCATGTCGACGTCGTACTTGGTGGTGCGGCGCGAGCCGTCGGCGCGCGGTTCCGCCTCGATGGTGATCGCCTGGGCTGGGCAGATCGCTTCGCAGAGCTTGCAGGCGATGCAGCGTTCCTCGCCATTGGGGTAACGCCGGAGCGCAAGCTCGCCGCGGAAGCGCGGGCTCAGCGGGCCCTTCTCGAACGGGTAGTTGATCGTCGCCTTGGGCTTGAAGAAATATTTTATGCCCACCTTCAAGCCGCTCCAGATGTCGGCCAGCAGGAAATAGCGAACCGCCTTATCGAAGGGGATACCCATATCAGCCTCCGATCATGCAGCCGACGTTGCCCAACACGAGAAGCCATCCAAGACGACGCGTCAGCACGCAATGCACCGTCGGTTTTCTCAATGCCGGGTCGGCCCATCCTGGCTGCGCCTGAACGTCAGCATGTCCTCCGCAACGTTCGCCCGTATATCCTCGTTGGTTCTGGGCGCGATGTCGGCGAGAGAGACGCCCTCCAGGAATAGAGTGACATAACCGTTGAGCGCCTCGCAAAGGAGGTCGGTTCCGCGTAATGCGTTGATGTCCGCATAGGACAAGGTCGAGAGACGTCCAGGTTGCTTCTCCGATGCCTCCGGTTCGTCGAAGACGCGAAATATCTCCGCCACCGTGATCCGATCTGCGTGTCTTGCCAGACAGTAGCCGCCGCTTGACCCTCGTGCGGCCCGAACCAGACCGGCATCGCCCAGATCGGCCAAGAGCCTGTCTGTGTAGGATTCCGACCGCGCGATCGATTGCGCCAGAGACTCCGCCGTGCGGGGTCGATCAGCACTGGAGGCGACGAGACGAACCAGGGTTTCGACAGCGAAATAGGCGTCGGCGCTTATTTCCAGATATGCGCTGGCGCTCTCGTTCATGGCTCCGTCTCCAGCTTCGCATTGCGGCTCAACCGCCGGTCACTTGATAGCGAATCCAAACTAATTTAGTGTGCCGTCCGAACTGCCGTGTTGTCAAGATGATTTCGAAACGCTACTATCTTTCGCGACAGAAGGAAGCCGAGATGGACAGTCGCGTCATCGCCGAGTTGATCCTGCATCTCGGGCGTATCGCGTCCGGCGACGGTGTCATCGAGGGGCTGACGCCCGTCCAGTGGACCGTGCTCAGATACTTTGCCCGGGCCAATCGGTTTTCCCGGACACCGTCCGCCTTCGCTGCATTCCATGGCACGACCAGAGGCACGGCCTCGCAGGCGATCAAGAACTTGGCCGAGCAGGGTTATCTGAAACAGAAGGTATCAGAGACTGACGGCCGCAGCGTCCGACTGGACCTCACGGATAAAGCCAGGGCCATCATCGCCGACAGTCCCCTCGAAGCATTGGTCCGAGCCGCGGACGTTCTTCCCCCCGGCGTCCGCGGCCATTTTTCAACCATTCTTCATCGCATGATGGGTCATGTAGCTACAGAGACCGGCAAGCCTCTCTTCGGCACCTGCGAGAGGTGCGAGTATCTCGAGTCGGACCATCGCGGCGAAGAAGGGCTGGCGCTTCGCGCATGCGGGCTCTTCAGTGAACCACTGAATGAGCGGGAACTGGGCGAGCTCTGCATCAACTTCACCCTCGCCAAGCCTGGGCGGCCGAAAACGGCAAGCGTTGGGGTCTCATAGCAATGACCCAGCCTTCCCCGAGCGCCGCCAGCATCATCGATGATGAAATCACCATCGACGCCGTGGCTCTGACGCCGAATTGATGAAAGTTCGATGGCGAGTTACAGCTACGACCGGTTCACCTCAGCCAGGACATCATGACAGCCGCCGTTTATTTCGCCTTCGACAACAGCTACGCGCGCCTGCCTGAGCACTTCTTCGCCCGGCTCGCGCCCACGCGGATGCCAGCGCCGCATCTTGTCCGGCTCAACGGCCCGCTCGCCCGGCATCTGGGCCTCGATCCAGACAAGCTGAGCGCGCCGGAAGGCGTCGAGATCCTCGCGGGCAAGCGGTTGCCAACGGGCGCGGCGCCGCTGGCGATGGCCTATGCCGGACATCAATTCGGTGTCTGGGTCCCGCAGCTCGGGGACGGGCGTGCCATCCTGCTCGGCGAAGTGATCGACCAGAGCGGCGTGCGCCGGGACATCCAGCTCAAGGGCGCAGGGCGCACCCCGTTCTCGCGCGCGGGCGACGGGCGTGCGGTGCTCGGCCCGGTCCTGCGCGAATACATCGTGAGCGAGGCGATGGCCGCGCTTGGCATTCCAACCACCCGAGCGCTTGCCGCAGTCACGACCGGCGAGGAGGTGATGCGCGAGCGGCGTCTTCCAGGCGCGATCCTGACGCGCGTCGCCCAGAGCCATGTGCGCGTCGGCACGTTCCAGTTTTTCGCCGCTCGCGGTGATGCAAAGGCGCTTGGCCTGCTCGCCGATTACGTGATCGCGCGGCACTACCCGGAAGCGGCTGAGACGGAGGCTCCCTACCGCGCGCTGCTGGATGCCGTCGTCGTGCGGCAGGCGGGGCTCGTGGCGCGCTGGATGCTGATCGGCTTCATCCATGGCGTGATGAACACGGACAACATGTCGTTGGCCGCTGAGACCATCGACTATGGCCCCTGCGCTTTCATGGACACATACCATCCGGATACTGTTTATAGCTCCATCGACCACATGGGCCGTTACGCTTATGGCAACCAACCGCGCATCGCTCACTGGAACCTTGCCTGTCTCGCGCAGACGCTCCTGCCGCTGCTCGGCCCTGACCGGGACGCGGCCGTCGCGGAAGCGCAAGAGGCGATCGACGCCTTCGCGGACCGCTACGACGCCGCCTGGCTCAGTGGCATGCGGCGCAAACTCGGTCTCGCCGAGGCGCGGGACGGCGACCGGGCGCTCGCGCAGGACTTGCTGGATCGAATGGCGGAGAACGGCGCCGACTTCACGCTGACCTTCCGTTGCCTGAGCGAGACAGAGGGGCCAGGGGCGGAGGCCGATGCCGCGATCCGCGGCCTCTTCAAGGACCCCGTGGCCTTCGACGCTTGGGCCACGCGCTGGCGCCAACGTCTCGCCGAGGAGCGCGGCGATGCCGCCGGACGCCGAGCGGCAATGCGCGCCGCCAATCCTGCCTTTATCCCGCGCAACCATTTGGTCGAGGAGGCGATCGGCGCCGCGGTCGAGGCTGCGGACCTCATCCCGTTTAACGAGTTGATGACCGTTATGGCGTCGCCCTATGACGATCAGCCCGCGTTCGCGCGCTACACCGAGCCGCCGCGACCCGACCAGGTGGTGCGCGAAACATTCTGTGGCACCTGAGACCAGTGTTCTTTAACGCGAACACGGCATTGCCCTGGAAATGGAGCAGATCCCTCAGAAGGTTAACTGACCATCTGACGTAACTGATACCGCTCTCCATCGAACGAACTGAACAGCCTGTCTGTCAACGGGTGCACGATTCTCTGTGGTGCCGCCGCAGGTTCCAAGTTCTGCTCAGCAACATAAGTTGTATGGAGCGCTTCATTCACCAGCACGCGGTACCAAGGTTTGTCCTTTGACGGGCGCGAGCGAGCAACATGCTCGTACCATTCATCAGTTTCCTGAAAGGTCGGATCGACATCAAAAACGACCCCGATGTACTCAAACAGCTTGTGGTGAACGATTTGTCCCACTTGGAACTTTGCTTCATGCTCTGACATAGGGATCACCGATCTCGGGTAAGGGGTCGCTCGATCCTAGCGCCGTGTCCTGATGAACAAGAATGGTGGCGTTCTCGTCCGCGTCCAAATGACAGATCAATAAGGGAATAGCTGGGGTCGTCCTCAATTGCATCCAGACACGCGCAAAAGTCTTATCTCACGTCATGGTACCGACCGCCCTATCGGCTCAATGGTGAATTCCAGGTGGCCATGGGCCTCCCTCAGGGCGGCCTCGACGGCCTCGGGCGTATCGCCGGCGGCGAATATAAAGCCGAGATACCTGTTGCCTTCGGGCACCGGCACCAGGGTCTCGCCGAGGGGAATGCTAATGGTCACGTCCTCAATTCCCGCGGTCGTGCGCGCGGCCTCGATGCCAGCAACCCGGCGCAACGTCCCCGCGGCTGGAATCGGGATCATCATGACACCTGTTGCCGGACGGTGCGGCTCGGCGGCTTGGGCTGGTAAGCCGAGAGCGTGTCTCAGAATCAGTTCCTCCAGGCGCTCGCCCGCGCCGAACGTCAGGGCGCGCGAGCAATGCCCGCCAATGGAACGCGCAGCGACCTCGATTAGCCAGACGCCATCGTCGTTGATGCGCAGTTCCGCGTGGATGGGACCCTCGCGCAAGCCGAGCGTAGAGACGGCGCGCTTCACCGTGGCGGCGGTGGCATCCTGCACATGCACCGGCAAACGCGAGGGGGTGACGTATATGGTCTCTTCGAAATAGGGCCCCTCCAAAGGGTCCGGCTTGTCGAACAGCGCCAGCACTGTGAGGCAGCCCTTGTCGAGCAGCCCTTCGAGAGCCAACTCGACACCGGGCACGAATTCCTCGACGAGGATATGATGCGCGGCTTCGCCGGTTAAGTCGGCGTCTTCAAGGATTGCGCTGATACGCTGGAACGCGGCCGCGAACTGGGCCGGGTCATCGGCGCGGATGACGCCCCGACTGGCCGAGAGCGCCAGTGGCTTCAGCACGGCTGGATAAAACGACTCGCGTGCCGCCTGCTCTGGATCGTCCGAGACCGGCAGCAGGGTAAAACGCGGCGCCGGCAGGCCGGAATTGGCGAGGCGCGTGCGGAAGCGGTGCTTGTTGGCCGTCGCCGCCACCGAGTCAGGCGTGTTGTGGGGCAGGCCCAGTGCCTGAGACGCTTTCGCTGCGATAAGTGTTGTCTCATCATCGACCCCGATAATCGCCGCCAGCTGGAAGGCGGCGTTATAGGCCACGATCCCGGCAACGCCCCGGTCCAAATCGTCGAAGTCGACGCTTAGCGTGCCATCGTCGGAATATAGTTCCAGCACCTGGCGCTCGTCGGAGCCGACTGCCACATCGACGCCAAGCCGTTCGGCTGCGTCGAGAAAATCGCCGATGCGATATGATGTGGTTGGCACCAGCAGCAGGAGGCGCCGGCTGGTGGCAGCGTCGTTCACGGGCGCGTAATGAATGGCGATGCCAAAAACAGCGCGGTTAAGAAAAGAGATCTTCCAGCGCTATAACGCACTCGTGCCGCCCTTGCCCGGCTGGTAGTAGGGGTTGATGCCGCCGCCATGGTCGGTGACGTCGAGGACGTTGGTTATCGTCGGAACCTGTGCTTGTATCGCCTTGGCCACGCCCTGTTTAAGGGTGACATCCGCCATGCCGCAGCCCTGGCAGCCGCCACCCATTTGGATGTAGGCGGTGTCGTCTCGCACGTCGACCAGGGCGATGTGCCCGCCATGGCTGGCCACCTGGGGGTTGATGTGCTCGTCGAACAGCCGCTGGATCGCCTTGCCCTCCTCGCTGTTCAGACCGGTCTCGGGAGTGGTTTCGAAGCCGTCGTCGACCACCGGCCTGCCAGAGTCGAAATGGACCATGATCACGACAAGCGCGGCGGGCTTCAGCTCCGCCCATTCCTTGCCGTCCGCTTTCGAGAGCGTGATCGAAGTCGGATCGAGGTAGACGCCGTTGACGCCGTTGATCTCGAACAGGGCCTGCGCCAGAGGAGAGCCGTCCGAGGACTCCGCGCCGGGAAAATCCGCTGTTCCCGACGATAGCACGGTGCATCCAGGCAGGAATTTCATCCGTGCGGGGTTCGCGGTGGCTTCGGTTTGAATGAACATGGCAGTTGGCGCCTTTCGTCGCCAGTATTGTCCCTGGCCGACATTTCTCCGTGTGATCTTCGGAGCCGGTCCGACAATATCCAATCTAGGCTGGTGATGGAAGGAAACAAACCGAACGGGAGAGAGGCGACGTAACGGGCCCAATTCTCATTGAGCGGCTACTCGGCGCCTTGTCTCTCATGTCATAAACCCGAGACCGAAAAGCGGATGCGTGCCGGTCCGCGGGCTCGTCCCCGTTGACGGAAGGAGAGCAGGCCATAAATCAGAGGCAGGACAAAGATTACGGAGATGCAGATATGACCGAGGCTGCTCTCGCTCGAAAGATGTGCACGCCCTGCCGTGGCGGGGTGCCGCCGCTCAATCCCGATGAAGTGCGATCTGCCCTGCCGCAAGCGACAGGCTGGAGCGCGGCGGACGACGACACCAAGATCGAAGCCAGGTTCAAATTCAAGAATTTTCGCCAGACCCTGGACTTTGTGACCGCCGTCGGCGAGCTCGCCGAGTCTGAGTTTCACCATCCGGTCTCGATCAATTTCGGCTGGGGATTTTGCGCTATCATATTACAGACCAAAAAGATCAAAGGCCTGCACGAGAACGACTTCATTCTCGCGGCGAAGATCAACGAAATCGCTGCAGGTATGAGCATCGGAGAGTGAGGTCGCAGGGCGAAGCGGAGATTTTCTTCAATCGAGTTCCGCTATGTAGCGAAGAAGGTGTCCCACGCATGAGCGCGGTCGCGATAGGTTCGTTGAAGTTGGCAGAGCTGCCCGACGACCAGAGCGTCGTGATCTGCGACCATGTCTTCCACGGCAAGCACGCGGTCTGCGATGTCTATTACTATCTGGGCGGCGGCATCTCGATGAGCTGCGCCCAGCCCGAATGCGACAGCGCCGACCCTGCGGACTGGCACGCGGTATCGATGGCCTCGATGCGCGAGCTGGACGCGACATTGGCCGGCTGTCCCGAGATCCCACAGGGCTACGGCTATGCCCGGGCCGCTCCCGGCCTGCCCTGGACGCTGTGTTCGCATGAAACCGAGGAGACGAAACATTGAGCGCAGCCCGCCTTGACCGGATCGCCGATGCGGTGGGGGTGCTGGGATGATCGAACGCCGTCCGATCCGCAACCTGCTGACCCGTGCGGTGCTGATTTTGAGTTAAGGGGGCGGTGAGGGTGCACGCCCCATTTCTGATCCTATGTGTGCATTCGCGGAGGCAGTGCGAGCGTCGCCCTTGGGGCTCTTCGCGACCTAGCCGCTAGGTCGGCATGGGGTCAGGAATACGCGAAGCGCACACTCACCAAACGTCCGGATTGGGCCACATTGCTGCCGTTCGTGCACGGCGCAGCATCAGGCAGTTTGGGCTCGAAGCAGACGTTAGCGGCACCCGCACAATCGACCGTTCTTGCCACGCAACACGGGCCTTCTTCGCCCGCGCTACCGCGACGCCTTCTCCTCGATGCCGGAAGTGCCCTCGCGGCGTTCGAGCTCGGCCAGCACGTCCTCCAGCGTCACATCGGAGGCCTCCAGCATGACCAGCAGGTGGTAGAGCACGTCCGCGGCCTCGCGGGTCAGCGCGTCCTTGTCGCCCCGCACCGCCTCGATGATGGCCTCGATTGCCTCCTCGCCGAATTTCTCGGCGCATTTGGCCGGGCCCTTGGCCAGCATCGCAGCGGTGTGCGACGTGGCCGGGTCGGCCTCGCGGCGGGTCGCGACGGTCACGGCGAGACGGTGGAGGATGTCACTCATAGCCGCACCGCCACGCCGGCCTTCGCCATGTGCCGCTTGGCCTCGGCGATGGTGTGTTCGCCGAAATGGAAGATCGAGGCGGCAAGCACCGCCGAGGCGCGGCCTTGCGTCACCCCCTCGACCAGGTGATCCAGCGTGCCGACGCCGCCCGACGCGATGACCGGGATCGAGACCGCGTCGGCGATTGCGCGGGTCAGCGGCAGATTGAACCCTTCGCGGGTGCCGTCCCGGTCCATCGAGGTCAGCAGAATCTCGCCCGCGCCCTTCTCCTCGACCAGTTTCGCGTAGCTGACGGCGTCGATACCGGTCGGCTCGCGCCCGCCATGGGTGAAGACCTCGAAGCCGCTGGGCGTGTCGCCGCCGGATTTTGCGTCGATGGCCACAACGATGCATTGCGAGCCGAATTTTCGCGCGGCCTCGGCGACGAATTCCGGGTTCTTCACGGCCGCCGTCATGATCGAAACCTTGTCGGCCCCGGCCAGCAGAATGCTGCGGATATCCTCAAGCGTGCGCACGCCGCCGCCGATCGTCAGGGGCATGAAGCATTGCTCGGCGGTGCGCCGGGCCACATCCAGGATCGTGCCGCGGTTCTCGTGGCTGGCGGTGATGTCGAGAAAGCAAAGCTCGTCGGCGCCGGCCGCGTCATAGAGCTTCGCCTGCTCGACCGGGTCGCCCGCATCGACCAGGTCGACGAAGTTGACGCCCTTGACGACGCGGCCGTCTTTCACGTCGAGGCAGGGGATGATGCGGGTTTTCAGCATGGGATCGGCCCTTCCGGCTTGCTGGCGGACCTAGTAAGCTGAGCCGGAGCCTAGAACAAGGCGGAACGTATTCGCCCGAACTGATGACCCCGAACAGATGAAAAGGAGGAATTTCGATGCGCGCTTTGGTTTTGATTCTCACATTGGTGCTGGTTCCCGCCGTGGCGGGCGCCCAAACTTTCGTCTCGAAGGTCAGTCCTCATGATGTAACGACGACGATGGACCGGCTGCAGGCCGCCGTCGAGGGCGCCGGGGCGACCGTTTTCGCCCGGATCGATCATGCCGCCGGGGCTGCCAAGGTGGGTCAGGAACTCGGCCCCAATCAGTTGCTGATCTTCGGCAATCCGAAGCTCGGCACGCCGATGATGCAGTCAGCGCCGACGATGGGGCTGGATCTGCCGCTGAAGGTGCAGGTCTACCGGGGTGAGGACGGCAAGACCCGGGTCTTCTATCGCAAGATGGACGCGGTGGCCGGGGATCACGGCGCATCGAGCCCGGCGCTGATGAAGGCCGCGGGCGTCCTGGACAAGCTGACCGGCAAGGCGGTGGCGGCGGAGTAGGGCGGGGATCTGCCTAGCGCCTTTGCCTAGTGTCGGCGTCATCCCCGCGGAGGCGGGGATCTCTCGACAATTGTCTCTGAGATGCCCCGGCCAAGCCGCGGCATGACGGGGGTGGAGGGTCGCCTGATCACTCCGCGGTCCAGCCGCCGTCGACCACCAGCCCGGTGCCGGTGACCAGCGCCGAGGCGTCCGAGGCCAGGTAGACCACGGCGCCCATGATGTCCTCGATCTCGCCGACCCGGCCGAGTTGGATTTTCGATTCCACCCAGGCACGCCGCTCCGGGTTTTCCAGCGTCACGGCGGCCAGCGGCGTGCGGATGAAGGTGGGGCAGATGGTGTTGACCCGTATGCCCTTGGGGCCCCACTCGATCGCCATCGCTTTGGTCATGCCCTCGAGGCCATGCTTCGAGGCGCAATAAACCGCCCGGTCGATGCCGCCGACCAGGCCCATTTGGGACGAAATGCTGATGATGGAGCCGGGCTTGCCCGCCGCCAGCAGCCCCTTCGCGACTGCCTGCGCCAGGAAATAGGCGCCGCGCAGGTTGACGCCCATGACGGCATCGTAGTCCTCGGGCGTCGTCTCGATGGCGGGTGCGTGCCGCGCGAGGCCGGCGCTGTTGACCAATATGTCGAAAGGGCCGTGCTCGGCGACCGCTTCCGCCGTGGCGTTGACATCGGCGATGTCGAGGACAAGCGCCTCGGCGCTGCCGTCCGCCTGCGCCACCGCAGCGACCGCCTCAGCCAGCGGTCCCTCGCGGCGCGCCGCCATCACCACATGGGCACCCGCCTCGGCCAGCGCGGCGGCGCAGCCGAGACCGATCCCAGAGGAAGAGCCCGCCACCAGCGCCCGCTTGCCGTCGAGCCGGAAGGACGGGGTCTTCGGCAGGCCGCTCATTCGGCCGCCTCCCCATACGGCACGTTCCGCCCGCCATAACGGCGCACCCGCAGGTTGGCCTGCTCCGCATGGCCAACGAAGCCCTCAAGCATGCAAAGCCGCGAGCAATAGGCGCCGATCTCGGCTGCGGCCTCGTCGGTCAGCACCTTTTGATAGCTGTGGGTTTTGAGGAACTTGCCGACCCAGAGCCCGCCGGTATAGCGCCCGGCCCGGCGCGTCGGCAGGGTGTGGTTGGTGCCGATCACCTTGTCGCCGTTGGCGACGTTGGTGCGGGGGCCCAGGAACAACGCCCCATAGGCGGTCATATGCTCCAGGAACCAGTTGTCGCGGTCGGTCATCACCTGCACATGTTCGGACGCGATGTCGTTGGCGACCTCCAGCATCTCGTCATAAGATTCGCAAAAGATGACCTCGCCATAGTCGCGCCAGGACGCGCTGGCCGTCTCGGCGGTGGGTAGGATTGTCAGGATGCGGTCAACCTCGGCCATGGTTTCCTCGGCGAGCTTCCTCGAATTGGTGACTAAGAAAGCGGGCGAGTTGTAGCCGTGCTCCGCTTGGCCCAGCAGATCAGTGGCGCACATCTCGGCGTCCACGGTCTCGTCGGCGATCACCATGGTCTCGGTCGGGCCTGCGAGCAGGTCGATGCCGACCCGGCCGAAAAGCTGGCGCTTGGCTTCGGCGACGAAGGCGTTGCCGGGGCCGACCAGCATGTGGACGGGCTCGATCGTGTCGGTTCCGAGTGCGAGCGCGCCGACCGCCTGGATGCCGCCCAGCACGTAGATCTCGTGGGCGCCGCCCAGATGCATGGCGGCGATGACGCCTGGGTTGGGCTTGCCCTTGAAGGGCGGGGTCGCGGCGGCGATGCGGGGCACGCCCGCCACCGAGGCGGTCAGCACAGACATGTGGGCCGAGGCGACCATGGGAAACTTGCCGCCCGGCACATAGCAACCGACGGATTGGACGGGAAGGTTCTTGTGGCCCAGGATCACGCCCGGCAGGGTCTCGACCTCGATATCGGTCATCGAGGCTCTCTGCGCCTCGGCGAACGCGCGGATCTGGGCCTGGGCGAATTCGATGTCTTCGATGTCGCGCGCGGGAACCTGGGCGATCAGATCCGCGATGTCGGCCTCGCTCAGCCGGAAGCGCTCTGGCGTATAGCTATCGAACTGTTCGGAGAGCGCCCGCACGGCCGCGTCGCCCTCGGCCTCGATCCGCGCAAGGGTCCGCTCGACCGTTTCGCGGACCTTGGCATCGTCCTCGGCCTTGGCGGCGTCGGGCTTTCCCCGTTTCAGATAGGTGATCATTGCGCCCGTTCCCCTGATTGACGAGGCTCGCCCCTTGCTGCTGACCCGCCGACCAGAGCAAAAACGCAGAACGATTGCAAACGAACTGGGGGTAGACGACATGACCGAAACCCTGCGCGCAAAGATGCGCCGCGGCGACATACTGGCTGGCACTTTCGTCAAGACCCCGGCGCACGAGATGGTCGAGGTGCTGGCCATGTCCGGGCTCGATTTCATCTGTCTCGACGCCGAGCATGCGCCGTTCGATCGCGGCCGGCTTGACGCCTGCCTGGCAATTGCCCGGGCGTTGGATTTCCCGGTGCTGGTGCGGGTGCCTGCCGCAACGCCGGACGAGATTCTGAAGGCGCTGGACAGCGGCGCCACGGGCGTCGTGGTGCCCCATGTGGATTCAGCCGAGAAGGCTGCCAACGTTGCCCGGTGGAGCCGGTTCGGCCATGGGGGCCGCGGCTTTGCCGGCTCGACGCGTTGGGCCGGGTTCGCCAGCAAGCCGATGGCGGACGTTCTGAAGATGACGGAGGACACCGTGGTCATCGCCCAGATCGAGGAGCCCGAGGGGGTGGCGGCGATCGATGCGATTGCTGGGACCGAGGGGATCGACGGGGTCTTCGTTGGGCCCGCGGACCTCTCGGTCTGCTATGGGGCGAGCGACATGAACTCGGCCGAATTGAAGGATGCGATGCGACGGGTGGGTGAGGCGGCCCGTGCGCAGGGCGCGGCCTATGTAACCTTCGCGCCCAACACGGCGAACGCCCGCGAATTGAACGCTATCGGCGTCACCATGTTCTTCATCGCATCGGAGCATGCTTTCATGTTGGTGGGCGCGCGCCAGGTTGCCGCCGATTTGCACGGGTTGGGAGAGGGCCAATGACCGACATTACCGCCGAGGCCTTGGGGGCGCTTGCGCAATGGGACACGCCGACCATCTGCAACGCGCTGGAAGTGGTTTGCCCTGAGCGCCGGGGCCACGGCTTCACCAAGGCGCCGTTCTCGTGCCTTTATCCAGACATGCCGCCCATCGTCGGCTTCGCACGCACGGTCAAGATACGCGCCGCCGAGCCTGATACCGGTGGCAGCGGCGGGATGCCCGACCGGGTCGCCTATTACGAATATGCGGCTTCCGGACCATCGCCCAAGGTGATGGTGATCGAGGATCTTGATCCGGTGCCGGGCACCGGCGCCTTCTGGGGAGAGGTGCACACAGCAGTCCACAAAGGACTGGGCGCGCAGGGAGTCGTGACAAACGGCTCGTACCGCGACGTGGCCGACAGCGCGCCGGGCTTCCAGGTGCTGGGCGGCATGCTGGCTCCCAGCCACGCATATGTGCGGCCGGTGGAATTCGGGACGCCGGTGACCGTGCACGGGATGGAGGTTGCTCATGACGACGTGATCCACGCGGATTGCCATGGGGCGGTGGTGATCCCCGCCGAGGCGGTCGCTGCGATCACCGAGGCGGTCGAGCGGATTGCCCGGCGCGAGGCGGTAATCCTGGGCGCTGCACGCGGCCCCGAATTCGACATCGAGAAACTGAAAGCCGCAATCGGCAAGGCGCAAGATGTCCACTAGGCCGCGCAAGGTCCTGCTGACCGAGCCGGTCCATCCGATCGCCGCCGAGACGCTGGAAGCGGGGGGCTGCGCGGTGATCGAGGGGTGGACGCTCGATGATGCAGGGATGGCCGAGGCCCTGACCGGGATCGAGGCAATTCTGGTTCGCATCGGTAGGGTGCCGGGCGCGATGATCGAGGCGGCACCGAAGCTGCAGGTGATCGCGAAGCACGGGGTCGGCTGCGACAACATCGATCAGGCGGTGGCGCGGGCCCGTGGGATCACGCTGGCCATCGCTTCGGACGCCAATGCCCGCTCGGTCGCGGAGCACACGCTGATGTTTATCCTCGGGCTCGCGAAGAACCTGGGGCGCATGAACCGGGCCGTGCGTCAGGACTATGCCCGGCGCATGCAGACCCGGGTGGTGGATGTTGCCGGGAAGCAGATCCTGGTCCTTGGCTACGGCCGGATCGGTAAGCTGGTCGCGCCTTTGTGCCGCGCTTTGGGGATGGAGGTGGTGCTGCACGACCTGCTGCTAGAGCCCGGAAGCACGTGCGATGGTTATGCGATCGTGCCCAGCTTGGCCGAGGGGCTGGCAAAGGCGGATTTCCTGACCGTGCATGTGCCTTTGACGGAATTGACCCGGGGAATGATCGGGCGGGCGGAATTGGCGTCAATGAAGCCGGGCAGCTTTGTGGTGAACTGCGCGCGCGGCGGGATCGTCGACGAGGCGGCCTTGGCCGAATTGACCACCTCGGGTCACCTGGGTGGTTTCGCCTCGGATGTCTTCTCGGTCGAGCCAATCGAGTCGGAAAACCCGTTATTGGCCGAGAACCCCTCGCTGCTGACGCCGCATTCCGCCGCGCTCAGCGAGGAGGCCGTGCGGCGGATGGCATATCGGGCAGCGCAGAATATCCTAGACCAATTTGACGGGACCCTGGCGCCGGAGTTTGTCTTCGAGGGGTAGATGCTTTGCCATTGTCCCGGACATGATCCGGGGCTTCGCGGGCTGTCGAAAACCATCGAGGTTTCGTCTCAAGCCCCCGATATCTGCGCTACCGGCTGAGATATGGCGATCCCTCGGGCAGCATGTCCCGCGTCACCTCGACCTCGATCGCGCCCAACAGGCGGAACGACAACGCCTTGCCGTGGCGGTCGATCGCCAGCGAGGAATTCACCCCGCCGCCCAACGTATCCTCGATGACGAAGTTAAGCGCTTGCAGGTTCTCGAGCACGTAGCGGGTCACGCGCGTCGCCCCCAGGGCGGCAAAAGCTTCGTGGACCCGTTCCTCGGTGACCACGTCGCGGATCAGCGGCCAGGCTTCCGCCCGGTAGGCGATGACCGAGATGTTCGAAGTGTCGCCCTTATCGCCCGCGCGCCCGTGGGCGACGGCGTGGAGCGGCACGCGGAGGGATTCCGGCGCTTGCGTCACGGCTCCACTACCTCGATCCGGATGTTTGGTTCGACCTCCGCACGGGGGATCAGGATCGATCCGGTCGCCAATTGCGCGGTTAGCGAACTGCGGAACCCACCTCCGCCTGCGGGGCCCGAGCAATAGAGCGCCTGCAATTCCTCGATCAGCACGTTCGCCTGCACCTTGTCGTCGCGGATCATGGCCAGCCGCACCCGGTAATCGCCGTCCGGAACTAAGCCGCGCGCCATGGTCTCGGCCAGGTTCCCCCGGTCCAGCCCCGCGCCGCCGCCGATCAGGTCGATGGCGACAGGGGCGTTCAGACCCTGCTCGCGTAGCCGGGTCTCGACGATGCGGCCGGCGAGTTCCGCCCGCGCCAGGGCATTGGGTCCGGAATAGGAAAGCTCCGCCTCGGCCATCCAGCCGTTCTCGACGCAAATCGTGGCTTTCAGTGTCTCGGGCCGCGCATGCCCGCGCATGCCTTCGACCGCGACCCGGTTCGGGCCGGTTTCGATCAGCGTCATGGCCGTGATGTCGCAGGCTGCCTCGGGCACCAGATAGGCGGCCGGGTCGTGCATCTCGTAGAGCACCTGCTCTGTCACCGTGGCACGGTCGACCAAGCCGCCGGTGTCATCGGGTTTAGAGACCGTGAACGTGCCGTCGGGCGCGACCTCGGCCACCGGGAAGCCCACATGGGCCAGGTCGGGTACGTCCTTGAAGCCGGGATCGGTGAAATAGGCGCCGGTCATTTGCGCGCCGCATTCCAGCAGGTGCCCGCAGATCGTGCCCGCCGCCATCCGGTCGAGGTCATCCTCCGCCCAGCCGAATTCGTGCATCAGCGGCCCCAGCACCAGGGCGCTGTCGGTGGTGCGGCCGACCAGCACGATCTCGGCGCCTGTTTGGAGCGCGTCGCGGATGGGAACCGCGCCCAGATAAACGTTGGCCGCGGTGATCTGGCGATCCAGGAACGCTGCTCCGTCCAGCCGGGGATAGGCGCGGAGCTGGTCGTCGGCCAGCGTCTCGCGCAGATCGTCGCCCAGAACCACGGCAACGCGCGGCGGGGCCAGGCCCAGCTCGCGCGCTAGCGCTTGCACCCGCCTGGCGCCCGCCACCGGGTGGGCGGCGCCCAGATTGGAAACAATGCGCACCCCATTGGCCAGCGTGCCCTTCAGGACCAGTTCCAGATAGCGGTCGAGAAAGGCCGAATAACCCCGCACCGGGTCCCGCGAACGCTCCAGTTGCGCCAGCGCCAGGGTTCGCTCGCCCAGGCACTCGTAGATCAGGTAGCGCGGGCCATCCTGATCGCTCAGGTGCCGAACCACCGGCACCGCGGCGTCGTAGCGATCGCCCGCAAAGCCCGCGCCGCAGCCGATGTGGACGGCGTTCGTCATTATTTCACCGGCCCCATGAAGCCGAAATCGCATCCCTCATCGGCCTGCAGCACCTCGGTGGCGTAGAGCCGGTCATAACCGCGTAGCGCCGCCGGGTCGCGGGCAGCAAGTTCCAGCGCCTCACGCCGCCGCGCCAATTCCACCTCGTCGACCAGCAAGTCCAACCGCCGTTCGCTGACTGAAAGCCGTATCCGGTCGCCATTTCGCACCAGCGCCAGCGGGCCGCCGGTGGCCGCCTCGGGCGTCACATGCAGCACAATCGTTCCGAAGGCGGTGCCGGACATGCGGGCATCCGAGATGCGCACCATGTCTTTGACGCCGTTTGCCGATAGCTTCTTCGGGATCGGCAGGTAGCCCGCTTCGGGCATGCCGGAGGGGCTGGTGGGCCCGGCATTCTGCAGGACAAGGAAATCGTCTGGTTCAACCTCCAGGTCCGGGTCGTCGATCCGCGCGGCCAGATCCTCGAGCGAGGCGAAGACCACCGCGGGGCCCTCGCGCTCGAACAGATCCTTGGTCGCCGCCGAGCGCTTCAGGATCGCGCCCCTTGGCGCCAGCGAACCGAACAGTGCCACGAGCCCGCCCACCGGCTCGACCGGCTCATCGGCGCTGGCGATGATGGTCCGGTCCACGGGCTCGGCCGGTGCGTCCAGGCGCTCGCCCAAGGTCTCGCCGGTCACGGTGAGCGCGTCGAGGTTCAGAAGCGGCTTCAACTCGCGCAGCACCGCGCCGAGACCGCCCGCATAGAAAAAATCCTCCATATAACCGGTGCCGACCGGCTTGAGGTTCACCAGGACCGGCGTCGTATCGGAGAGCTGGTTCAGCCAGTCGAGCCCCACGTCGATCCCGACCCGGCGCGCAATCGCCGTCAGGTGGATGATGGCATTGGTCGATCCTCCCAGCGCCAGCAACACGCGAAGCGCGTTCTCGACCGAGGCGCGGGTGATCACCCGGCTCGGCCGGATGGGCGCTTCCATCAGCCGCACCGCCGCCGCGCCGGTAGCCTCGGCCGCGCGCAGCCGGTCCGCATGGACCGCGGGGATCGCCGCGGTGCCGGGCAGCGACATGCCCAAAGCCTCGGCGATGCAGGCCATGGTCGAGGCCGTGCCCATTACCGCGCAGGTGCCGGCGGTGGTGGCCAGCCGCATCTCGACCTTGGAAATCTCCTCGGCATCCACCTCACCGGCACGGAACTTGCCCCAATAGCGGCGGCAATCGGTGCAGGCGCCCAGGCGCTCCATTCCGTGCCGCGAGGTCATCATCGGTCCCGCGACCAGCTGAATCGCCGGCAGGTCGGCGGAAGCCGCTCCCATCAGTTGCGCCGGCACGGTCTTGTCGCAGCCCCCCATCAGCACGACCGCGTCCATCGGCTGGGCGCGGATCATCTCTTCCGTATCCATCGCCATCAGGTTGCGGAACTTGAGGCTGGTCGGGTTCAGAAACACTTCGCCCAGGGAGACGGTCGGGAACTCCACCGGCAGGGCGCCCGCGGCCAGAACGCCTCGCTTGACCGCTTCCAGCAGCTCCGGGAAGTGCCGGTGGCAATTGTTGAACCCGGACCCGGTATAGGCGATGCCCACGATCTTCTTGGCCAGCATCTCGCGGGAATAGCCCATGGAACTGGCGAAGGACCGGCGCAGGTAGATCGAGAAATCCCGGTCGCCGTAGTTCGTTAGCCCCTTGGAAATCCCATGCGGCGTGTCTGATGCGTCGTCGCCCATTTTTCCCCCAGCGAATGCTCAGGCCAATTGGGTAGCCCGATCGCGCGGGCCGGGCAATCGCTCAGCCGTTGCGGTAGGTATAGGCATAACCGTTCAAAGCCGGCGACCCGCCCAGATGCGCATAGAGAACGCGTGAGCCTTCCGGGAAGTAGCCGTTCTTCACCAGGTCGATCATGCCTTGCATGGATTTGCCCTCGTAGACCGGGTCGGTGATCATCGCCTCGGTCCGCGCGGCAAAGCGGATCGCTTCGCTGGTCTCGGCGCTTGGCACGCCATAGGCCGGGTAGGCGTAGTCCGGTAGGATGACGATCTCGTCGTCGTCGACCGGGCGGCCGAGCTCGACCAGGTCCGCCGTGTTATCGACGATCTGGCCGACCTGGGCGTGGGTCTGGTCGGGCGTGCCTGAGGCGTCGATCCCGATCACTTTATCGGCCCGGTCATCCGCGGCGAAGCCGACGATCATGCCCGCTTGCGTCGAACCCGTGACGACGCAGACGATAATGTAGTCGAAGGTGACGCCCAACTCGACCTCCTGGGCGCGAACCTCCTCGGCGAAACCCACATAGCCGAGCCCGCCCAGCTTGTGGACAGAGGCGCCCGCCGGAATGCCATATGGCTTGCCGCCCGCATCCTTGACCGATTGGATTGCATCTTCCCAGCTCTTGCGGATGCCGATATCGAACCCATCCTCGACGATGCGGCTATCGGCGCCCATCAGCCGCGTCAGCATGATGTTGCCGACCCGGTCGTAGACCGCGTCCTCGTGGGGCACCCAACTTTCTTGGACGACGACGCATTTCATGCCCAGCTTGGCGGCCACCGCCGCGACCATGCGGGTGTGGTTCGACTGGACCCCGCCGATCGAAACCAGCGTATCCGCGTTCGAGGCGATGGCGTCCGGCACGATGTATTCGAGCTTCCTCAGCTTGTTGCCGCCGAGCGCGAGGCCGGAATTGCAGTCGTCGCGCTTGGCCCAGATCTCGACCTTGCCGCCCAAGGCCTCGGTCATGCGGGGCAGGAATTCGACCGGCGTCGGGCCGAAGGTCAGGGGATAGCGATCGAACTTGGCAAGGTTCATTTGGCGGGATCCTAGTTCCGGTAGCCCCAACCATAGTGCCGGCGCGACGGCCCGGTCGAGGGCGAAAGCCGCAGGCCTTGGCCCAGTAGCCCCTTGGCACCTGCGCTCAGGCAGGCATCGGGGCCGCGTTCTCCACCAGCTTCGCGTCGACCAGGGCGGCGATCTGATCCACGGCCGGGACGTCAACACCGGTTTGCCGCGACAGGAGCTGGACCAGCTTGTCCAGACGCTCGATCGCAGGCGCGCCCGCATCCAGGGCGCGCGCGGCGGAGGATGGCCGGATCAGGCTCTCCGCGGCCTTGGCGTATTTCTCGAACGGCACCATGTCGCCGGGTTCGGCGCCCAGCTTCTCGCAAAGCGCGCAGACCGCCGTGTAGATCCGGCGCGAGAGTTCCAGATCGCTGTGGACCGCCTCGCGGATCGAGACCGGCGCGCCGGCGGTGACACAGCGGTAGTTGCCGGTCACTAGCATCGCCCATTTCGCAAGCGGCACGAAGAGCGAGTCGTGGACGCGCAGCTTGACGGGCAGCTCGATCTGATCGGGACCGAAGCGCAGCGCCTCGATATCCGCCTCCATCCGCCTCAGCAGGTCGGTGTGGGCGTCCTCGGCGAACGGGGCCACCTTGAAGTTCGTTGGCAGGTTCACCTGCAAAACGTTGAGCGGCTCGCCCGGGGGACGCATCGCCTGTGGGTCGGGGCTGGCCAGGGTCATCAGGCCTGGCGCAAATCCGCGCCACACGCTGTAGTCGGTGTAGGCGCCGGCGAGGCCGTCGGGATCGATCGCCGGGATCCGTGCCAGGAACGGCGGCGGCGGCATGTTCATGATCGACACGGTTGGGCGCCCGGACTTGGCGATGCGTGCAATCAGATCCTTAACATCGGGCGCGCGGTATTGCGGTTCCTGCATGCCCAAGCCGACAAGGTCGAAGTCCTCTGGATCGACCTCGGCGGGTCCGGCGGCGGACAAGCTGCCTGGGCCCGCGCGGCTGTCCAGTTCGACAAAATCATCGTGCCCGCGGGGCTTTATGCGCACGCGAGCGCCGTCGGCATTGAACAGCGCGACCTCCTCGGGCAGGCAAACCAGTGTGACGTCGTGTCCGGCGAGAACCAGCTTTGTCGCAAGCAATGATCCGTAGGACGCCCCCAGCATCAGCATCGAAATAGGCAATTGATCCTCCCAATATCTTTGGGGCACGGGTCGTGCCCAGGCCTTTACCCTGGCCCTTTCGAAATTGGTTTCCAGACTTTGAGATTTCGGAGCATGGAAACGTAAGAATGTTGCTCGGTATTGAATGCTCTTCCGCCGCGCTGGGGCAGCCGAATTAGCCCGTTCGCAATGCGTTGGCGGGCAGCAAGCCACCCGCCCCCATCAGGCGCTGAACATGCGATCGCCAGCCCCGGAAACTCTACTCAGAAATGGCCCATGAATATGGGGCTGGACAGCCCTGGGTCTCTGCAATGGTCGCGTAGTTGAGATACTCGTCCATCCGGTCGCGGCTCTCGGCGATGCGAAGCTGGCCGCATTTGTGCCAGCCGATGGCCTGCCCGGTCTCCGCTTCAAGCCCCTCGTAGATCCCAATTGTGCGCGCGATCAACCGCCCGAAGGAATAGCTGAAACTGTAGAGCGGAATCAGGCCCGCCGCGTGCCAGGTCGATCCGGCGGTCAGCTCGGTCCGGTCTAGCAGGCAGCAATCGGTCCAGCCGCGATGGGTCAGGCTGTAGAGGATGTTCACGCCGACGCATCCACCACCGACGACAACGACCCGCGCATGTGACTGCATTTCCCAATCCTCGTTTAGAGACGCTTTGGGATTTTTGCTAACAGTCACGCTGAATCTGGTCGAGTGGAATCAATCTCGAGCGTCTTCGGATACCAGTCGCAGTTGCCTTCATTTCTCTTTCGGACGCATCCTGCTGGTCACCGCTAAAGCAACAATTGCGGGAATGACAAACGGAGCCACACCCAATCACCGACGCCGGCGAATGGCTGCTTTCGAGGTGCTGCGTCGCAGCGAAACGACGGCTCCCGAATGTCAGCTAAGGGCCGTTTGAGGTGGATGGACGAGGCAGGTCGATTTAGAGGTCACCACTGCATTCTTGACGGAAATTCGCTTGTATCCTCTTTTGCGACGATGGAACGAGTGCCTGAATTTTTCCATCTCGTCGTCCTGGAGCGCGATAGTGCTCATCGGCGCAAGCGGTTTGCTGGGTTAGCCAGGACGTTCACGTCTGCCATCCCCTGCAACTCTCCCGGAGATGTCCCATGACAGAATTCACGGAAATTCCGGTGCTTGACCTCGCCCCCCTGATCTCAGGTGACGATTCCGCCGATCTGACCCGATCGTTTGCCAAAGCATACGGTGAGACGGGGTTTGGCTACGTCATCAACCACGGAATCGACCCAGCCTTGCGCGCAGCGGTGTTCGCCGCGTCCAAGAAGTTTCATGCGTTGCCGGAGGCGGCTAAATCGAGCATCACCCTTGATCGAAACCATCGTGGCTACATCGCAATCAATACGTCGACGGACATCAATTCCGAACTTGCCGTGGTGACAAAGCCGAACCAATCCGCCTCGTTCATGATGATGCGTGAAGATGTGCAGGTTGACCCAAGAGTGTACCTCTCCGGCCCAAACCAATGGCCGGAGTTGGAAAGTTTGCGCGAGGCATGCGAAGCCTATGTGCAAGCGATGTCCGGTCTGGGCCGCCAACTCATGAGCTTGGCGTTGGACGCGCTCGGCGTCGCCGATAGGTTTATTCTCGATGCATTCGAGACGCCTACGATCTGGCTCCGCTTGCTTCACTACCCGCCGCAATCGCCGGAAGCGCCGGACGATCTTTTTGGCTCTGCACCTCACAAGGACTTTGGGTGCCTGACGCTCCTGGCCCAGGATGACGTCGGTGGACTGCAGGTACGCACCCCAGCAGGCAAATGGGTGAATGCGCCTCCGATACGCGATGCCTTCGTCGTAAATGTCGGGGACATGCTGCATCGATTGTCCAACGGGCGCCTCCTCTCGACACCGCATCGGGTGATCAACCGCACCGGTCGGGAACGTTACTCGGTGCCGTTCTTCTTCGACCCCCATGTCTCGACCGAGATTGCGCCATTGCCGTGCACCGGCCCCCCCCCAGTTCGAGCCGCTGAATTTCGGAACCTTTTTGCGCGGCGAACTCGAAGCGGGTTACGACGCTCACAAACCGACGGCTGACGCTCCGTGAGCTTGGATAAGTGGTGTAGCGTGCCGAATAGGCGAACGTCCGCAGATGTAGAGTTTCTTGCTGCGACAAGGTTGGCGAAACCGCATGCAATAGGTGATCACGAACTGAAGGTTTGGCGCGCCGCACCGCAACACCATCAAGCAATGGCAGTATCGGCTAAGGGCCGTGAGCTCCGATCCGCTGCCTTGCGATCACTGCGGCGCAGCGAATGCCCACTTTGAGCCCTATCTGACAGATGCTGCACCGCACCCTAACGACTTCGGTAGCGAGTAAGAACGCTGACGAAGAGTATGTTGCTCATTGAAAAAATCGCGCGTTGAGAATTTGGCTTTCTTATTCAAGGAATGCATTGCGCTTACAGGATTGTGTTATGAAAATGCGCTTTATGAGTATGTTTTCATCTATTCGGTCTCATTTGTCCGAGACGGCTCTCCATCTTCACGCCAGAAATCTTCTGGGTGCGCGCGGTGGTGGTTATCCGTTCATGAAATACAAACTGCTGATCGAACAGGATGCCTTCACGCCACTCGGGAAGGATGAAATCGCGGAGATCAAGGACGTCTGTAGGCGCCGTTTTGGGTCAGCCGCCTACTATCCCTACATGGCGCTCTACAAAACATTCAACCAAATCCGGCCTGACGGTGGCAGGTTGAAGGATTGGATGCCCACTGATTTCTTCAATCGCCGGGTCCTACCCAAGATTAATCACGACTATCGGAGTATCTCGCGGATCAAGACACTCTCCAAGCGCATGTTTGGCAGCAGTAGTCTGCCGGATATCGGCTACATTCTCGGTGGCAGGCTGTTCGATGCCGAGATGGAGCTGGTGAGCCCCACTCAATTCATCTCGGCCAACATGGATAACTGCAGCATCGTCTACATTAAGGCCGACAATACAAACTCCGGGCACGGAGTGCTGCGGACCGAACTCGCTGCGCTCGACGAGGCGCTGATCAGCAAGTTGAATGCGGACTGCGTGATCCAATCGGAGATCGATCAGCACGCTTGGTTCGAGGACTTTTCACTTGGCGCATCCGCTACAATTCGGATCAACACCCTTTTCTATAAGTCGAACCGGGCGCGAAATGTTGGTGCGGCATTGCGGTTGCCAGCCGGTGACGACAAATTTGCCAGCGCAGACGCACAACGCGTCGGCATTGGGGTGTGCGACGACGCGGGCAGTCTCGACGAGTTCGCGCTTGATCAGGATTGGAGGTTGACGACCTTTCATCCTGGGAGCGGGCTGCAATTCGCGGGTCGCGCGATTCCGCATTATCGCGACGCGGTCGAGTTGTGCGAGACCTTGCACAGCCGTTTGCCGAGTATTGGAGTGATCGGCTGGGATGTCGGGATCGATAAGACCGGCGCTCCGAAAGTCATGGAATGGAATGCCCATAGCCCGGGCCTTGAAAGAGCCGAGATGACCGTGGGCCCGATGTTCGCTGGGTGCGGCTTCGAGGATACGTTTCGGTGAGGTGCTCAATCGGGCGCTAGAATGCCTTCGGCGTCACGCAACCGCTGATCGACTGTTGATGGATTGCTGCAGAGATCGCGGAAAGAGATTGGCTCTACAAAGAACCGTCCATCCACTCGATGGGGACGTCAGAGGAATCGAGCCTGGAGGTCAATGCCCAGCAATGGTAGACTGGCATAGGAGTTTGGGGACGAGTAATTGAGTATGGGTTCGAGTTCTCATGAAAACAGTTGGAATTTCCCTGGATAATTTCGCCAGTTCGGTTGTCGCGGTGCCTCCGCTGGCCCGCCGCGAGGACCTGACGGTCAATCCGATAGAAAACCGCAAGATGATCCATCATATCGAGCAGGGTGGCGTTACCACACTGATGTATGGCGGCAATGCAAATTTCTACGGAATTCCGCTGTCAGAATACCGGCAGATCCTGGACCAGATCGCAGCGGAAGCGAGTGATGATACTTGGGTCATTCCCTCGGCTGGGCCCGATTACGGCCGACTCATCGATCAGTCGAAAATCTTGCGGGAGATGGAGTTCCCGACCGCCATGGTGCTCCCGCTTCGGTTTCCGGCCACGCGGCAGGGCGTCGAGGCGGGAATACGCCGGTTCGCCGACTCCTTCGGGCGGCCGGTGATCCTCTACATCACGAGCGAGCGGTATCTGAAAATTTCACAAATCGCGGCTCTGATCGATGACGGCGTCGCGTCATCCATAAAATACGCGGTTCCACGCGAGCGTGCGTCGGACGATAGTTTCATGTCGGACCTCCTCAGTGCTGTTGAACGGAAACGCGTTCTGAGCGGGCTCGGCGAGTATCCAGCATTCGATCATTTGCGAGAGTTTGATCTTCCGGGATTCACCTCTGGCCTGGTCTGCGTCGCTCCTAGCGCCTCGACGGCGCTCCTCCATGCTCTGAAGTCGCGCTCGTGGAAAGTCGCGGAAAGGATCGTCAACCGCTTTGCGCAGATGGATCGTCTCCGCAAAGAAATCCATCCGATCCGCGTGCTCCACGATGCGGTCACTCTTGCCGGGATCGCTGATATGGGACCAATCCTGCCTTCGCTGAGCAATCTGGACGCGAAGGAGCAAGCAGTGGTGCGAGAGGCTGCGAAGGCGCTTCTCGCTATGGATGCAATACCCAACTCTACAAAGACCGGAGGGCAGGCCGCTTCTTGAAGCCGGCCAGGTCAACGCGCTTCAAACCCATAGTCGCCAGATTTGGCGAGTTCCAACCGATCGTACCAGACGTGGAGCTATGCAGACCTTGGCCGGCTGATTAGTCTCGCACGCGCAGCGATTGGCGGCTAGCGTGAACGCGACCGCAGCATTCTGGCACTCAGGTCGGTGTCGGGAAAGGGCCGTTAGCAGATTTCCATCCCCTATTTCAACTGGCTGTCCTTAGAGCCTCGCCGGTTGATCCCGCCACGGTGAACCGGCCGCACGTCACGGGTCTTCTGGCAGTCGATGCATAACTTGACGCCTTGGATAGCGCGCCTTCTGGCTGTCCTTCCCCCCTAGAACTGTGCCGCTAGATTGGCCTGGAAGGGGGACATGAGATGGCTCGGAAACGGTATTCTGACGAGGATATCCTGAAGCTGCTGCGCGAGATCGAGCTGAAGCTTGCTGAGGGCAGTGACGTGGCATCCGCTTGCC
>CAJICH010000110.1_pt1 | contig 89578 bp, 81 predicted proteins | sample 9199591 | NCBI WGS metagenome assembly CAJICH01 (sample SAMEA7708332, study PRJEB35096) | sediment metagenome | biome: marine neritic benthic zone biome [ENVO:01000025]; feature: sediment [ENVO:00002007]; material: shallow marine sediment [ENVO:03000034] sea grass bed [ENVO_01000059] ...
CAAGCGGATGCCACGTCACTGCCCTCAGCAAGCTTCAGCTCGATCTCGCGCAGCAGCTTCAGGATATCCTCGTCAGAATACCGTTTCCGAGCCATCTCATGTCCCCCTTCCAGGCCAATCTAGCGGCACAGTTCTAGGGGGGAAGGACACTTCACGCTATCGTCGGACTTGCCGTTATCAACGCGGACATCCGGACAAATCAACTCCGGCCCTATTCCCGCGCGATGCTCTGCTCGCTTGGATAGGCAATCTCGAACTTGGTCCGCACCAACATCCCAACCACGATCAACGCGCCCGCCTGATGGAAGATCGCCAGATTGAGCGGCGAGGCGTGCATCACGGTCACGATCCCAACCATCACCTGAGCCAGAATCGCCACCCCGGTCCAGCGCCCCAGGTTGCGGATCGGCCCGTGCCCGGACCGCCCGCAGCGGAGGGCGAAGACAATCCCGAAGGCCAGGACCAAATAGCCCAGCATCCGATGCACGAACTGGGTCAGCGCCGGATTTTCAAAGAAATTGACCCACAGCGGCGTCATCTCGAAGCTCTCGTCCGGCAGAAACTGACCCTGCATTAACGGCCAATCCACATAGCCACGGCCCGCGTCGGTGCCAGCGACCAGGGCGCCGACAAGGATCTGCAGGAAGACCAGTGCGCTCAGCGCGCCCGCGACACCCATCAGCGCGGGCAGCCGCCGGCGGCGCGCTTTCAGCAGCGCCACATCCTCCAGCCGTATCTTCAGCGCCAGCCAAGCCAGCACCATCAGGATCACAAAGGCCAGCCCCAGATGCAGCGCCAACCGGTAGGGCGCCACATCCAGCCGCCCGGTCAGACCCGATGCGACCATCCACCAGCCAACCGCACCCTGCGCCGCGCCCAGTAGCCCCGGCAGCACCAGCCGCCCGGTCCAGCCTTTTGGGATGCGGCCCGAAACCAAGAAAAGTACGAAGCCCAGGAACCAGACCAAGCCCACCAAGCGGCCCAGGAACCGGTGCCCCCATTCCCACCAGAAGATCGGCTTGAAATCCGCCAGGGTCATCCAGGAGTTTTGGTCCTGGAACTCGGTGGTCTCCTTGTAGGCGGCGAAGGCCGCCTCCCAATCGGCGGTCGAGAGCGGCGGAACCGCCCCCATCACCGGATCCCAGACGGTGATCGAGAGGCCTGAGTCGGTCAGCCGGGTCAATCCGCCCACCAGCACCATCGCGGCGGCCAATAGGGCCAAGAACCACAGCCAAACCGCGATCGCACCGCGCGCCTCACGCCGTGCGGGCGCAGTCTCGGTGGGCATGGCGGCAGCCGCCTCGGCCGCACCAACCTCCTCGAAGATCGATCGCTTACTCATCGCCGCCTCACTTAGCCGTCAGCGTAACGGGCGGCAAGCGGCAGGTCGTCTCAGGGGGAGACATGCGCGCTCGCGAATGTATTAATTTCAGGTAAAAATTAATACTTTTTCATATGTTTTACAGTCACTTGATTGGATTCTCACGTGTGAGAAACCGGGCGCTCTCACACCCTCAGCGCCGCCGCTTCGGTCCTTCGGCCAGCGCCCGGACCACCCCCCAAAGCGTCCGCACATCCTGGTCAGTCAGTGGTGCCCTGTGGAAGAGGTTGCGAAGGTTGGCGACCATCGAGGCCCGTTTGTGCTCGGGGAAGAAAAACCCGGCTTGGTCCAATTCGCCCTCCAGATGGTCCAGCATCCGCGCCACGTCGCCATGCTCCGCCGGCACGGCGCGGCCGGTGACCTCGACCTCCAGCTCCGTCCCGTCCCCCTGGCGACGCCATTCATAGCTCATCAGCAGCACACATTGGGCCAGGTTCAGCGAAGCGAATGCCGGGTTGACCGGCACGGTCACGATCACGTTTGCCCGCACCACGTCGTCGTTCTCGAGGCCGGTCCGCTCGCGGCCATAGAGGATGCCGACCCGCTCGCCCTGACCGATCAACTCGCGCGCGCGCGCCATTGCCCGCTCCGGCGTCGTCACCGTCTTGGCCATCTCGCGGGGCCGCGCCGTGGTCGCGAAGACCGTGTGGAGGTCGGCCACCGCCTCCCCGGTAGCCGGATAAATCCGAGCCTCGTCCAGCAAGCCCCCCGCCCCGCTTGCCATCGCCACCGCCGCCGGGTTCGGCCATCCATCGCGCGGATTGACGATCCGCAGGCGCCGCAGCCCGAAGTTCCACATCGCACGAGCCGCGGCGCCGATATTCTCGCCCATTTGCGGCTCGACCAAGATCGAGACGAGATTGTTCTCGGGGCCGTCGGCCCGCCATTCAGACGTCATTCTGTGGTCCGTGCCAGCCATCGCCTATGTTCTCTTCAGCCAGAGGCTTGTCTCCAGCGCCCCTTCGGGTATCGGCAGCCGAGCCACGCCCAGTCGCTCCGCCGCGCCCATCCGGGTCAGCGCGTAGTGACAGGCGAAGACCGGCTCGTAGGCGCCCCCTAGAATCCACCCTGCCAGCGCGTTCTGCTCGGAATATCCCCGCCATGCCCATTGAGGGGGATAGGGGTCAGGCAGCAGCACATCGTGGATGTGGACCAGCACACCCGGCACCAGTTCCGGCAAGATGCGATTCAGGATCATATCCACATCCGAGCCTGGCCAGAGCACATGGGACGAATCGAAGAACGCAATGTCACCGGTCTCGAGCGACCGGAACAACTCCACGTCCGCCTCGCGCAGAACCCGGCGGTGCCAGTCGATATCGAGCCCTTCCAGCACCGCCCGGGGTGCCGGGTCAATGCAGGTGATCTGGGTGCCGCCGCCTGCATCCGCGGCAGCGCGGGCCAGCATCCGGGTTGAATGGCCGGACCCCACCTCGACGACCCGCTTCGGTCGATACTGCCGCACCAGGGCATAGGCCGCCGCCCCGTCGAGGCGAGGAAACCAGCTCTGTCCCCAGCGTGGTTCAGGTGGCTGTCCGTCGAAGGCAGCCAAGCTACTCCCATGCTCCTCGACCGCGTCCAATACATTGGCAAACGCAGACTCGGCCGCCTTGAACGCGGCCTCGATCGCGGGATAGGGCCCGGGCGGAGCCACGCTGGACGCATACCGGTAGGGCGTGAAGAACCCCTGGGGCCGGCCCAGCAGCGTTGCCAGCCCCATCCGCAAGCGCCGCCAGTTTTCGCGCGTACCGCTCATCCGCCCTGCCTAGCAGCGCGGATTGGGCAAGCCAATGAGTCGCGTTGCTGCGCCGCACCAAGACCGCTATGGTCCGCCCGATTCCGAGAATAGCGCCGATTTGGGAGGGACAGGCATGTCGAAGATCAAGGTAGAGAACCCCGTCGTCGAGCTCGATGGCGACGAGATGACCCGGATCATCTGGGACTTCATCAAACAGAAATTGATCCTGCCCTATCTCGATATCGACCTGCTTTACTACGACCTGTGCATCGAAAGCCGCGATGCCACCGACGACCAGATCACCATCGACGCCGCAGAGAAGATCAAGGAAGTGGGGGTCGGCGTGAAATGCGCGACGATCACCCCAGACGAGGCCCGGGTCGAGGAGTTCGGCCTAAAAAAGATGTGGCGTAGTCCCAACGGCACGATCCGCAACATCCTGGGCGGTGTCGTCTTCCGCCAGCCGATCATCTGCTCGAACGTGCCGCGCCTGGTGCCTGGCTGGACCAAGCCGATCGTGATCGGCCGTCACGCTTTCGGCGACCAGTACCGGGCGACCGACTTCAAATTCCCCGGCGCCGGCAAGCTGACAATCAAGTTCGTAGGCGAGGATGGCGAGGTGATCGAGCGCGACGTCTTCGACGCGCCCTCCTCGGGCGTCGCCATGGCGATGTATAATCTCGACGACTCGATCCGAGACTTTGCCCGGGCTTCGTTCAACTATGGGCTCAACCTCGGCTGGCCGGTCTATATGTCGACCAAGAACACCATCTTGAAACAGTATGACGGACGGTTCCTGGAACTGTTCCAGGAGGTCTTCGATGCCGAGTTCGCCGACCAGTTCAAGGCGAAGGACATCACTTACGAACACCGGCTGATCGACGACATGGTCGCCTGCGCGATGAAGTGGAACGGCGGCTTCGTCTGGGCCTGCAAGAACTACGACGGCGATGTGCAGTCCGACACGGTTGCCCAGGGTTTCGGCTCGCTTGGCATGATGGCCTCGGTTCTGATGACCCCGGATGGCAAGGTGGTCGAGTCCGAAGCGGCCCACGGCACGGTGACCCGCCACTACCGCCAACATCAGGACGGCAAGGCGACCTCGACCAACTCGATCGCCTCGATCTACGCTTGGACCGGTGGGTTGAAGCACCGGGGCAAGCTCGACGGCAATGCAGCGCTCACAAACTTCGCCGAGACGCTGGAACGGGTCTGCGTCGAGACGGTGGAATCCGGCCAAATGACCAAGGATCTGGCGCTGCTTGTCGGACCGAATCAGAAATGGCTGACCACTATGGGCTTCCTCGACCAGGTCGACGAGAACTTGAACAAGGCCCTGGCAGGGCAGCGACAATAAGGGCGGACAAATCTGTCCGCCCTTCTATCGTGAAACAGGATTCGAAACCGAAATCACACTGGCCGCGCGACGCCCAGATGATGGGCACCCAGCACGCGGGGCATCCCACGCAGATAGACCTGCTCGATTCGGCTGGTATCGAATCCGACGCGCTGCAGCATTCCCGTGATATCGCGGTTCAAGTTGTCGCCGCCGGCGAACGAACGCCAGATCGGGTTCAGTCTATCCTGCAGCCGCGCGATCCAGCGCGACGGCGCCCGACCGTGCTCGACCAGCAGCAACCGGCCACCGGGCCGCAAGACCCGCCTCGCCTCGGCCATCGCCGCCTCGGCATCGGGAATAGTGCTGAAGCCATAGGTCACGACGACCGTATCGGCGATGCCATCCACTAGCGGCAGTGCCTCGGCCGAGACCGGAATCCGCTCGATATCCAACCCTGCACCATCGACCTGGTCGCAGCCAGGGTCGGCAAATCCCGCAGGCGGGTTGACGGCATAGAGCTTGCTGACCCGGGCCCGGTCGTAGTGACGCAGGTTCCGGCCCCTGCCGAAGTTGAACTCGACGACCACGCCCTCGGCCTGCGAGACGATGCGCACGCGCAGCCGCCGCGCCGAGGCGCCGCCCAGAATCCTGGCGGCGATCCGCTTTATGAAAATAGACATGACTGCACCTCGAATATTCCGGGGAACCGCTTAGGTGCCCCGACGTGTCACTTGGTGCAGATATAGACGCGGGGTCCGGCCTGTCTGTGACAGGTGTCAAACAATTGTGTGTCCGTGGCGGTTCGCCTAGCGCCCGCGATTGTGGGTGTGGGCATACATATCAGCGATCATCCGGCTGGCCGTTTTCTCGAACATGAAAGGCAAGACCGCGTGGACCAGCGCGGCGAAGGCCGCCAGGAACAGTTTACCCGAGAAGCGCCCGGCGAAGGCCATGTGTTCCAGATAGCCTTCATCGACCGAGCGCGGATGGGTGACGAACAGGGATTTGACGGTTGCGATCATGATGGCCTCCTGGTTCTCGTTGCATCCTGAATGCCACAAGATTCACGGGAAATGCTCTCAATTTTCGAGTGATTTTCCTTGATCTTGGGAATTAATCCTACAAAATATCGATTGATATGGACATTGACCAATTCGACCGCCGAATCCTGCGCGAATTGCAGCGCGATGCATCGATCGGCGTCGAAGCCTTGGGTGAACGCGTGGGCCTGTCGCGCAATGCCTGCTGGCGCCGCGTGCGGCTGATGGAGGAGGCGGGCATCATCACCGCCCGAGTGGCACTGGTGAACCCAGAAGCGGTCGGCCTCGGCCTGACCGTCTTCATCGCGGTCAAGACTGACCAGCACGCGCCCGACTGGTTGGAACGGTTCGTGAAGGCGGTGCGTGACATGCCCGAGATCCTGGGCGTCTGGCGGACGAGCGGTGATCTCGACTATCTGCTCAAGGCCCGGGTGGCGGACGTACGCGCCTATGACGGGCTCTACCAGCGCCTGATCCGGCGGGTGGAATTGACCGATATATCAGCCAGCTTCGTGATGGAGGAAATCAAGGATACCACTGCACTGCCGGTGTATGCGGACTAAGCCGCCAAACGGAACCGCACACTCTCCAAACCCATGCGGCGGCACCGGACTGCGTAAGCGATGGATTCCGGCCCATGTTGCCGCTAGGCTTGTGCCCCAGGGGGAAGCCGAATGGAACGTCGCTTAGCCGCAATCCTCTCGGCCGACATGGCCAGTTACAGCCGTCTGATGGAGCGCGATGAGGAGGGTGTGATTACCCGCCAGAAGGCCAATCGGCGCGAGGCTATCGACCCGGAGATCGCCAGCCGGGGCGGGCGCATCGTCAAGACCACCGGCGACGGTATGCTGGCTGAGTTTCCTTCGGCCCAGGAGGCGGTGCGCTGTGCCATCGACATCCAGACCGCGATGGCCGAGCGCGAATGCGCCTCCGAGCCGGACGACCGGATCGTCTACCGGGTCGGCATCAATCTCGGCGACATCGTCTTCGACGAGGACGATGTCTTCGGCGACGGGGTGAATGTAGCGGCGCGGTTGCAGGGCCTCTCCGAACCCGGCGGCGTCTGTATTTCGGACATCGTCCACCAGACAGTCGCCGAGCGCGTTGCCCAGCCCTTCCGCGATATGGGTAGCCAGCGTGTTAAGAATATTATGCGGCCGGGCCTGGCTGGCAGTGGACGCCCGACGCTCCACCACCCGAGCCGGAATTCGCCCCGGCCGCGCTTAGTCAGCGGGTCCGCTATGCGGCGGCACCAGACGGCGTCCAGATAGCCTGGGCGGGCATCGGCGAGGGAGCACCGCTACTCAAGGCGCCGAACTGGCTAAACCATCTGGAATATGAATGGCGCAGCCCGGTCTGGGGGCCCTTCCTGGGCGAACTCGCCCGACATTGCCAGCTCGTGCGTTTCGACCAGCGCGGCAATGGACTCTCCGACTGGGAAGTCGAAGAATTCACCCTCGATACCATGATCGGTGACATGTCCGCCGTCGCCGACGCCGCCGGGCTGGAACGTTTCGCGCTCTTCGGTATGTCTCAGGGTGGTGCCTTTTCGATCCGCTACGCCGCTGAGAACCCGGACTGTGTCTCATGCCTGATCATCTATGGCGGTTATCTTCGCGGCCGACTGATGCGTCCGGACCCTGACCAAAAAAAGCTGTTCGAGGCGCTGAGCATGACGATCCGAGACGGCTGGGGGTCGACCAACCCGGTATTCCGGCACTTTTTCACGTCGAATTTCATCCCCGATGCTTCGCCGGAGATTGGAGAGAGCTTCGACGAGCTCCAGCGCATCGCGACCAACCCGGAAAACGCTCTGCGAATCTGGAACATGAACGCCCAGATCGACGTGACCGAACTGGCGAAGCAGGTGCGCGTGCCTACACTGGTGCTGCACTGCACAGACGACCGGGTTGCGCCACTAGATGAGGGCTACCAGGTCGCCCGCTTTATCCCCGGTGCCAGCTTCGTCGAGCTACCCGGCAGCAACCACGCGATTCTCGAAAGCACACCAGCTTTCGACCAGTTCTTCGAGGAGGTGACCGCTTTCCTCGCAAAGCACAATCGCTAGAGCACTTTGCACGGGACCTCGGACACGTGTAGATAATCGCCATCCTCCGTGAACGCAGAGAAATTTCTAGAAAACGTAAAGATTCCCGCCTGCGAGGTAATCGTCAGTTAGTCACCCGATCAAACGCGAGCGGCCACGATTAATATTCGTCGCGGAGCTTGACCCACGACATGATCCCATCGGCCTCGTCCCGGCCGTTCGCCGTCAGATCCAGGAGTTGGTAGACCGGGTTCATCGGGTCGAGCCCGCGCGCGAAGGTCGAATAGTGATAGAGGATTGCGCCGTCTTCGCGCCGGCCAAAGCTCGAGATCCCTGGCGCTTCGGGTGCGGGGAAGCTTCCCTCCCGGTAATTGTAAACCGCGCGGCCCGCCTCGCGTTCATCGGGCTCGAAGCTGACACCGAAATCCAGATTGAAGTCCGAGCCATGGGACGAGGCCCATGCGCCCCGCCAGCCCATGCGCGCGCGAATTGCGGCAAGCTTTGGCCAAGGCGCCCGGGCGACGGTCACCAGCCGTGTGTCGCGCGCCGCCAGATGCGGCTGAGCGCGGTCGAATCCATCGGTCCAGAACGAGCAACTCTTGCAGCCAGCTTCCCATTCCGGATCGAACATGAAGTGCTGGATCAGAAGCTGCCCGTGCCCGGCAAAGAGATCGCCAAGCGTCACCGGGCCGTCCTCGGTCTCGAGCCGGTAGTCCTTCGTGATTTCAACCGGTGGCAATGCGCGGCGTGCCGCGGCCAGCGCGTCGCGTTCTCGGTTCAAGTCCTTCTCGCGCTCAAGCAGTGCAAGGCGCGCTGCGAGATGATCCGCGTCGGCGGCGGCGGGATGGGATCGGGCCATTGTGCTATTTCTCGTTCTTCAGCGCACCGCCGGAGTTCGCCCAGCCGACCATGGATTCGGGGTAGAGCTTGACCCCCTCGACGCCAGCGAGTTCCGACAACGCGAACCAATTGGTCGCGGCCCAATGTCCGGTATTGCAGAAGCTGACAAGCTCGTTGCCGTCCTCGGCGTATCCCGCTTCGCGCGCGATTTCCATCACTCGGTCGGCGGCCGTCACCTCGGTCTGTGAACCCGGGAACCAGCTATCATGGGTGATCTGCAAGGCGCCTTCCAGCGTGCCAGCGCGTTTTGCCGCCGGGTGCTTCTTGTCGCCCTTCCAGAAAGCGAGCGGCCGCGCGTCGATCATGGTCGATTGGCGCGCGCCGGACAGCACGTCCCGCACGCCCTCGCGGGTGATCATCCAATTGTCAGCCAGGGTAAAGCTCACATCCGAGCGCTCGGTGGTTTGAGCCGTCCGGCTAAGCCCCTTGCCCGACTTGACCCATGAAGCGATCCCGCCATTCAGGATCGCGATCTCGGTCAGGCCCGCGGATTTAAGCGTCCAGTAGACGCGCGCCGCGGCGCCGAAATCGGTCGTGTTCGCGCCCTGATAAGTAACCACGACCCGGTCGCCCGGTTCTAGCCCTAGGCTTTGCAGACGCTCGGACAGCTGCGCGTCGGTCAGCCGCGCGCCGGGGTTCTGCTTCGGCCCGCGCCAGCTACCATAAGGAGCGCTCAGAGCGCCCGCGACATGGCCGCCCGCATAGGCCTTGGGATCGCGAATATCCAGCACCGTCACGTCGCCGCCGCGGATCAGGGCGGACAGGTCGTCCGGTCCGATCAGTTTATTCCAGGTGGCGGCCAAGGCACTGTTTGCACTTAGCGATGCGGCCAAAAGCGCAGTCAGGATGAATTGTTTCACTGCGAATTCTCCCAATTTGGTCTCGCAAATAAATGCGCCTGCTTCTGTAGATTGTCAAGTTTCCAGAATTTTAGTGTAAATTATTCGAATGCGCCGTCTTCGCGCATCTGGATGCCGGAAGCCGACAATTTGCTTGCATCCCCGTTGGTTTATCGTATTTGAGCGTCGCCCATCAGGCGCGTTGCGGAGCGAAGAATGGACGACACCCCGACCGACCCCCTGGTCATCTTCACGCCTTCAGGCAAGCGTGGGCGGTTTCCGGTCGGCACGCCGGTCCTGACCGCGGCGCGGCAGCTGGGCGTCGATCTCGACTCGGTCTGCGGCGGGCGGGGCATCTGTTCGAAATGCCAAGTCACGCCGAGCTATGGCGAGTTTTCGAAACACGGTGTCACCGTGGCCGAGGACGCTCTAAGCGAATGGAACAAGGTCGAGGAGCGCTACAAGTCAAAGCGTGGCCTGATCGAGGGCCGGCGGCTGGGGTGCCAGGCTCAGGTCCAAGGCGACGTCGTTATCGACGTACCACCCGAGAGCCAGGTCCACAAACAGGTTGTCCGCAAACGCGCCGAGGCGCGCGAGATCCACATGGATCCGGCCACCAAGCTCTACTATGTCGAAGTTGCCGAGCCGGACATGCACCATCCGTCGGGTGACCTTGAGCGGCTGATCGCGGCACTGGAGGAGCAATGGCAGCTTCAAGGCGTGATCGGCGATTTGCGCACAATGCAGGGGCTGCAAAAGGGGCTCCGCGACGGCAAATGGCAGGTTACCGCCGCCGTCTATCATGGCCACGACGGCGCGGCGCCGCGCATCATGCAGGTCTGGCCCGCCTACCACGAAGGTTCGATCTACGGCGTTGCTTTCGATGTGGGCTCGACGACCGTGGCCTGTCATCTCTGCAATCTGGTAACCGGCGAGGTGCTTGCCTCGGACGGGTTGATGAACCCGCAAATCCGTTTTGGCGAGGATCTGATGAGCCGGGTTTCTTATTCGATGATGAACCCGGGCGGCGCGGTCGAGATGACCCAGTCGGTGAGGAAGGCAATCAACACGCTGATCGGCCAGGTGGCTAGTGCGGCGGGGATTGCCAAGGCCGATATCGTCGAGGGGGTCTTTGTCGGCAACCCGGTGATGCATCATCTTCTCTTAGGGATCGACCCAGTCGAGCTTGGCTGGGCGCCATTCGCGCTTGCGACCTCGGACGCGATGACCCTTTGGGCGCGCGAGATCGATGTCTCGATGCATCCCGATGGCCGGCTCTACATACTGCCCTGTATCGCGGGCCACGTGGGGGCCGACGCCGCAGCCGTGGTGCTAAGCGAGGGACCGCACGCCCAGGACGAGATGATGCTGGTGGTCGATGTGGGAACCAATGCGGAGATCGTGCTGGGCAACCGGCAAAAGATGCTCGCCTGCTCCTCGCCCACTGGCCCGGCCTTTGAGGGTGCGCAAATCTCCAGCGGTCAGCGCGCGGCACCGGGCGCAATCGAGCGGGTCAGGATTGACCCCGTGACGAAGGAGCCGCGGTTCCGCGTGATCGGGTCGGAGCGTTGGTCGGACGAGCTGGAATTCGCCGACGAAGTCGGCGCGGCCGGTGTCACCGGCATCTGTGGCTCCGGCATCATCGAGGTGATTGCAGAGATGCGCATCGCGGGCATCGTCGACGAGGATGGCGCGGTCGGCAGTCGCGAGGGCGTGGGAACCGACCGGCTGATCGAGGACGGGCGCACCTGGGCCTATGTGCTGTATGACGGGCGCACCGGAGAAGACGGAGCGGATGGCCCGCTGATCACGGTGACGCAGAACGATGTGCGCAACATCCAACTCGCCAAGGCGGCGCTTTATTCGGGCGCGCGGCTGCTGATGGACAAGATGGAGGTTGAGACGGTCGACCGGGTGGTGCTGGCCGGCGCCTTTGGCGCTCATATCTCGCCCCTGCACGCAATGGTGCTGGGGATGATCCCGGATTGCCCGCTGGAGAAGGTCTCGTCTGCAGGCAATGCGGCGGGAACCGGCGCCCGGATCGCGCTCTTGAACCGGGCCGCCCGGCGCGAGATCGAGACGGTGGTGCGTGAAATCGAAAAGATCGAGACAGCCGTCGAGCCCCGGTTCCAGGAGCATTTCGTCAACGCAATCGCGGTCCCGCATAAGACCGACGCCTACCCGCACCTCGAGACCCAGGTGACGCTTCCGAATGTCGCCCATGCACAGACCGGGGGCGGCGAGAACGGCAGCGGCGGACGCAGGCGGCGGCGCACGCGGGGCTGATCACGCTTTCACGCGCCCGTTCGTTGGATCGTAGAGCGGACCAAGATGAATCTGAGCCGGAACAGACTCGTTTGCGACAACCAGCTCGTAGCGGCCCGAGGTCAAATAGTCGTCGGTCACGCCGTCTGCATCGCGCACATAGCCGTAGCCGATCGGCTTGCCGACCGTGTAGCCGTAGCCGCCGCTTGTCAGGTAACCGGCCAATTCACCGTTGCGTAGGATCGTCTCGCGGCCCAGCAGCACGATGGCGTTGTCGTCGGTCGTGAACCCTGCCAGCCGTTTTTTTGGCACCTGGTTCGCCGCCTGCTCGGCGGCCGCACGGCCTAAAAAGTCAATGCCGGACTTCAGCTTCACCGCCCAGCCGAGGCCCGCCTCGAAGGGGGAATCGTTTGGCGTGATGTCTGATCCCCAAGCGCGGTAGCCCTTTTCCAGCCTCAGTGATTCCAGCGCGCGGTATCCCACGGGCCGGACACCGTGCGGCGCTCCCGCCTCGATCAGCGCGTCGAAAACCATACCGGTGGCTGACAGCGGCACATGAAGCTCCCAACCCAGTTCGCCGACATAGGTGACGCGCAATGCCCGAACGTCCGCCCCCGCAACCACGACTTCGCGCACATTCCCGAACGGGAAGGCAGCGTTCGAGACATTCGCGTCCGTTACCGCCGCTAAAACGTCGCGCGCCTTCGGGCCCATGAGGGACAACGTGCCGAAGTCTTCGGTCACATCGGTCAGTTCGGCCTCAGCGCCGCTCGGAAAATGCTCGCGGATCCAAGCGGCATCATGGGTACGGGAACCGGTGCCGGTGACGACATAGAACCGGTCGTCTCCGGCATCATTTGGCATCAATCGCGCAACGGTCAGGTCGCACTCGATCCCACCGCGGGTGTTCAGAAGCTGCGTATATGTCAACCGACCCACATCGCGCGCCACCCGGTTGGCGCAAATCAATTCCAGCGCCTCCGCGGCGTCTAACCCGGTGACTTCGAATTTCGCGAAGGATGATTGGTCGAAGATGCCCGCCGCCTCGCGCACAACGCGGTGCTCGTCGCCCACTGGGCCAAACCAGTTCTGGCGCCCCATGGAATAGACGTCGCGCGCCTCCGGTCCATCGGGCGCGAACCAGTTGGGCCGCTCCCAGCCCAGCTTCGAGCCGAAGACAGCGCGGTATCCATTGATGGGAGATTTCAGCCGCTCGTAGAGGGGCGAGACGATACGCGGCCGGCCGCTTTCGTGCTCCTCGTGCGGGAAACCGATCGTGTAATGCTTCCCGTAAGCCTCCAGCGTCCGGTCTCGCACCCAGTCGCGATCGCAGTGCAGGTCCGAGAAACGCCGGATATCCACCACCCAAAGGTCCAACGGCGCCTCGCCGTCCATCACCCATTGGGCCAGCACCCAACCAGCGCCGCCGCCCGAAGCAATGCCGAAGGCGTTGAACCCCGCGCCGACGAACATGTTGGTGCATTCGGGTGCCGCGCCCAGGATGAAATTTCCATCGGGCGTGAAGCTCTCGGGCCCGTTGATCATTTGCTTGACCCCGGCGGTTTCCAGCGCCGGGACGCGGGCGATGGCCTGCTCCATGTGCTGGCCGAAATGGTCCCAGTCGTCCTCGAACAGACGGAACTGGAAATCGTCCGGCACATCGCCCGTAGTCCAGGGGATTGGGTTCAATTCGTAACCGCCGAGGACCAGGCCGCCGACCTCCTCCTTGAAATAGGTGAAGCGGTCTGGATCGCGGATGGTGGCAGCGTCTGGGGACAGGCCTTCGATTTTCTCGGTGACGATGTATTGGTGTTTGACGGGCTGCAGCGGGACTGTGACGCCTGCCATGGCGCCGACCTGGCGGGCCCACTGACCGGTGCAGTTGACCACCTTTTCACAGGCGATGGTGCCGTGATCCGTCTCCACATGGGTGATCCGCCCGCTGCGCATGTGGAATCCAGTGACCTGCACGCCCTGATGGATCGCCGCCCCGTGCAACCGCGCGCCCTTGGCGAGCGACTGGGTGATGTCCGAGGGGCTGGCCTGACCGTCGGTCGGCAACCAGCTCGCGCCGACCAGGTCGCCGACGTCCATCAGGGGCCACATGCGCTTGACCTCAGCGGGCGAGATCAACTCCATCTCCATCCCGAAACTGCGCGCGGTAGTCGCCAGACGCTTGTACTCAGTCCAGCGGTCCTCGTTCGTCGCCAACCGCAAGCAGCCGGTCATTTTCCACCCGCTTTCCAGCCCGGTCTCTTCATTCAGTCGTTTGTAGAGATCGACCGAGTATTTCAGCACCTGGGTGATCGAGGCCGACGAGCGCAACTGCCCCACCAGCCCCGCGGCGTGCCAGGTGGAACCGCAGGTCAATTGGCCCTGCTCTAGCAGCGCCACATCCGCTTTGTGGTCGCGTGCCAGGTGAAACGCGGTCGAGCAGCCGATGATCCCGCCACCGATCACGACCACTTGGGCGTGAGAAGGAAGCGTCATGCCTCAGCCTCACCCGAAGCGGTCATGATAGGCGGCAACCGTTTGATCCAGCGCGTCCAGGTTTTCCTGGGTATAGGCAACATAGTCGACCCCTGGTGCGTCCAAGTGCAGCTCGGAGACCATGCTCCACATCGCCTCACGCAACAGCGACGCACATTGCATGGCGGCGTGACTGCGCCGGAAGGCATCGTCGGGCGCGTGGCCCAGATAGGCCCACATCAGTGCCTCGGATTGGTCCGCATCGAAGCCCGCATTGGAGGCGATCCCGGCCAGGTCGAACATCGCCGTCCCAAAGCCCGCATATTCGAAGTCAATGATCCAGACCCGTTCCCCGTCGTCGATGAAGTTGGCGGGCAGAAGGTCGTGATGCCCGTAGACGATGGGCAAAGGCACTTGCGCGGCCTCCATCTCCACTGAAAGCGCCAGGAATTCCTCTAAGCGGGGGGCCATGCGGCTGCCACCTTCTCGCAGGGTATGCGCATAGTCACGGATCACGTGAAAGACCCAAAAGATAAACCCTGCCCCGCTGACATGGGCAGGCATCCGGTCGTGGAAGCGGCGTACAACCTCGGCGATGCGCGGGATGTTGGCTTGGACATCCTCGGCACCGTAGGTCTTGCCCTCGATGAAGCGAGAGATCATGACGCCTGGCTCCGCATGGACCACTTCAGGCGCGAAGCCGGCAGCATGTGCGGCGCGCGCCGCCATCAATTCGCGGTCGCGGGAAACGTGGTGGAAGGGGAAATCGCGGCCGAACCGGACGACGTATTTGGCGCCCGCATCCGTCACGGTGAAGCTCTCGTTCGAGAGACCGCCCTTCAAGGGCTCGATCTCGACACTGCGTTGCCAGATCGGCAATGCGCGGATGCGCTCCTGAGTGCCTGACATGTCTTCCCCTATCTTTGAAGCCCGAGGCGCATGCGCATCCGGCCTGCGCCGGCCGAAATCAGTCGGTCGGCGATGATGGCGATGAAAGCGACCGAGAGCCCGGCGACAAGGCCGCGCCCAGTATCTGCCTTGGTCAGCGCGATATAGACCTCCTGGCCCAGATCTCGGGTGCCAACCAGCGCAGTGATCACCAGCATGGAAAGCGCCAGCATGATGGTCTGATTGAGGCCCAGCATGATCTCGGGCAGGGCAAGTTTCAGCTTGATCTTCGTCAGTAACTGCCACTCGGTGCAGCCCGCCGCGGCGCCGGCCTCGACCAGCTGCGGATCGACCTGTCGGATCCCATGCGCGGTGTAGCGGATCGCCGGCGCAACCGCATACGCGACGACCGCGATGATCGCGGTAAAGTCGCCGACTCGGAACAACATCACCGCCGGCATCAGATATACGAACGAGGGCAGCGTCTGAAGCGTGTCGATGAAGATCTCGACGCCCTTCCACAGCCGGCCTCGCTCGGCGGTCAGGATCGCGATGGGGATGCCGATCAGGCAAGCCAGCACGACCGAAATACCGCAGAGATAGACGGTAACCATCGCCTTGGGCCATTGCCCGGTCAGGGCGATCAGCGCGCTCAGGGTGCCCACCAGCGCGGCGAGCCGCCAGCCGCCCAGCGACCATCCGGCGAGCGCGATCAGGCCGGTGACCCCAATCCAGGGCAAGCCCAGCAGTAAACGCTTGAACGGGATCAGGGCATTCAGCAGTAGCAGGTTCTTGAATGCCTCGATCTGGTCGAAGAAGTTGACGTTGATCCAACGCACCACGTCTGACCAGAAGGCGCCGGTGGTGAGCTCCCAAGCCTCAGGGAAGCTTTGGACCCAGCCCACGACCAACCCTACAAGGCCGGTGACGACAACGAGAGCCACGGCGCTGAACGTGTAAGGGTGGCGCTGGACCGGACCGCTCTCCTCTTGATCCGCATGGAGCCTCACTTTGCGGGCATAGGCCTGGCTCAGACGGTCAAGCGCGACCGCGAGCGCGACGATCGCGAGGCCCGCTTCGACGCCTGCGCCGATATCGAGCCTTCTCAGTGCGGAGAGAACTTCGAAGCCCAATCCCCCTGCCCCGATCATCGAGGCGATGATCACCATATTAAGCGACAGCATGATAACCTGGTTGACGCCCACCATCAGCCCCGGCATGGCTGAAGGCACCATAACCCGCCACGTCATCTGCCGCCTTGAACAGCCGACCATATTCCCAAGATCGCGGACCTCGGACGGAACACCGGCCAGGGCCAGCATCGAGACCCGGGTCATGGGCGGCAGCGCGTAAATGATTGTCGCGACAACCGCAGCCGTCGGCCCGAACCCGAACAGAAACAGTATCGGCACGAGATAGGCGAATACCGGCACGGTCTGCATCAAATCCAGGATTGGCTTCAGAACCAGGGCGACGATCCGCCAGCGATGCCCGGCGATGCCCAGCAGAAGGCCGCCAATCACCCCCAGCGGCACCGCGATCACGATCGAGGCCAACGTGATCATTGCATTGTCCCATTGGCCGAAGAGGACGATGAAGCCAAAGCAGGCCGCCGCCAGTGCCGCCAGCCGCCAGCCGCCCGCATACTGTCCCATAAGCGCGATCAGCCCGATCACCGCGATCCAGGGCAGCGGTGGGACGATCTGCACCGCATCGGACCCCTGCCCCTCAAGGAATCCGGTCGAGAGCAGGCTGAGCGCGATCCGGTAGGGGAAGTCGATTACCTCGGCCAGAAAGCGGGTGAACTCGGTGAAAGTGAAAAGACCGAAGCTCGCCTCCTCGACCAGCCATTTCATGAAGTCGCCGACCCAGCGCTTCAGCGGGATCTGCATCGAGCGGGGCAGCTTGAAGGCCCACGCCATGTAGGGCTTTCCCACGAGCCAGAGCACGGCAAAGGCGACCAGCGCGATGGCCCATAGAAGCTGTTGGTTGGTCAGCGGCGCGCGCCGGGGCAAAATCGTGTCGCTTGCCGCCATCGCTCAGCCCTGCATCATCATCTGGGCGACATCCGAGCGGCGCAGCTGGCCGACTGGGGTTCCGTCGGCGCCGGTTACGCGCAAAATCTCGCCTGCACCGAACATCGGCGCAGCGTCGGCGACCCGCGTGCTCTGCGGCACGTCACCTGCACTTAGCTCACCATCGCTCAGCGGTTGCATGATTGAGGCGACCGAGACCACCTTGGCCCGGGTCACCGCCTTGGTGAACTCGGCGACATAGCCGTTGGCGGGTTGTGTCACCAATTCCTCCGGCGTGCCGGTCTGCACGACCGCTCCATCCTTCATGATCGCCACCCGGTCGGCCAGCCGGATCGCCTCGTCGAAGTCATGGGTGATGAAAACGATGGTCTTCTTGAGGCTGGCTTGGAGCCGAATGAACTCGTCCTGCATCTCGCGCCGGATCAGCGGGTCGAGCGCCGAGAAAGGCTCGTCCAGGAACCAAAGCTCCGGCTCTGCCGCCAGCGAGCGGGCGATGCCGACGCGTTGCTGCTGCCCACCGGAAAGCTCGCGCGGGAAATAGTTCTCGCGTCCCGCGAGACCCACCAGCTCGATCATCTTGAGCGCCCGCGCCTCGCGCGCCGCCCGCTCGACCCCTTGCACTTCCAGCGGAAAGGCCACGTTGGCGAGTACGGTCATGTGGGGCAACAACGCAAAATGCTGGAATACCATTCCCATATGGTGACGGCGGATCTGGATCATCCTGGCCGGATCGGCCGCCAGCAGATTCTCGCCGTTGAATAGGATTTCCCCGGCACTCGGCTCGATCAGCCTCGACATGCAGCGCACCAGCGTCGACTTGCCCGACCCAGAGAGACCCATGATGACGAAAATCTCGCCCTCGGCGACGCTGAGCGTCACGTCGCGCAGGGCACCAATCAGCCCGGCGGCCTCGAGAGCCTCCGTTGTGGGATCGCCTGAGCGCGCCAGAAAGCCATCGGCGCCAGGGCCGAACACCTTCCATACGGACTTGCATTCAAGCTTGGCGGCTGGATCGGTCGCGGGATCGGTCATCGGCCGGCGGCGCCTGAAGGATCGGGACGGGCGGATGCCGCCGGAGGCGGGCCCCCGGCGGCGCGTCAGGATATGCTACTTGATCCACTCCGACCAGCGGCCCTCGTTCGCGGCCATCCATTCGGCGACGACGCCATCGACGGATTTGCCGTCCAGATCAACCGCCGAGACCATCGCGCCCATCTCGTCATTCGAGATGTTGAAGTTTACGATTGCCTTATGGGCACCGGGCCATTTGTCCTTGACGCCGGCCCAGCCAACTTTCCAAATCGGCCCGCGTGGCTTGCCGCAATCATAGGCCATGTCCGGATTCACGCCGACCGACGCATCGTTATAGCACTCGGACGAATAGGCCGGGAACTCGATCCATTCGCCCTCGTATTTCACCGGCGCCCAGTGCGGTGCATAGACCCAAAGCATGATCGGCGCCTGGCGCTGATAGGCAGATTCTAGCTCGGCAAACAGTGCCGCGTCCGTGCCAGCGTGGACTACCTCGAAGGGCAGTTCCAGCGCCTCGGCGCGCTCGTCGTCATAGCCGCCCCAGGTCACCGGTCCGCCCAGATAGCGCCCGTTCGGAGCGGTCTCGGCGGTCGCGAATGCCTCGGCGCAAGCCTCGTCCTTCAAGGCCTCCCAGTTCGGCAGGCCGGGACATTTCTCGACCATGTATGCGGGATACCACCACTCCTCGATCGCCTGCATGCCGGTCTCGCCAAGATTCTCGACCTGACCTGTGGCGGTCGCCTCGTCCATGGCGTCACGACCCGTGGTCTCCCACATCTCCATCGCCACGTGAAGGTCGCCGGTCTTCAGCCCCGCGAACTGGGCGATGTAATCGGCTTGAACGTATTCGATGTTATAGCCGGCGTTCTTAAGCACCTCGCCCATAATGTTCGTGGTGACGAGCTGGCCGGTCCAGTCATGCAGTGTCAGCTTGATCGGATCGGACGATTCGACTTGCGCTTCCGCGGGCGCCACGAAGCCGGCACCGAGCAATGCGATACCCGCCCCAGCACAGGCCGTGGCACAGGTGTTGAGCAATCTCCGCATCGTTTTGAATCCTCCCGTCTTTGCCCGCGGTCTGGACCCCGTGTCCGCCGCATTGTCTGGCCCAAAGTGGCGGGAGCCGCGAGAGGGAGTCAATCATGAATGTGGCGAGCTGCACGGCGATAAGGGTGCCGCTTTCGGACGAGTGGCCTGCAAATTCATCGCCAGGTTCAGCATGCGTCATGTGGGAATTTCGATTGCCGCCGTCAGCGCCCAATCCTGCCTGATGGATCTCCATCTGGACGAGGCGGAGTTCGCGTGGATCGTGCTGGAGCGCGGCGAGTGGAGGACCGTGCTGAGGGATTCTACCAGATTGAAAAAGACCGCGCTGGTCCGCGTCACCGGGTTCGACCAGATCGATCTCCTGATCATCGACCGCACGCTCTCTTTAGCGGTCAGCCTTGCCCTAACGGAGGCCGGTGCGCACGTCCAGGCAGTCGATGGCTAACCCACCCGCGTCGCCGATAAGGCGGAACCGGCCGCCAGGTTCCACGCCATTTAAAGATGCTCAGGGAAGATGTGTGATCATTCCAAGGCCGTTTAAAAGCCGGTCCGACCCGCCAGACCTTCAACCGCGATCTCGTCGCGAATATCGCTCCGCGACCCAGCGGTGCGCGAGCGGAAATGGGCCGAGAATGCGCGCGCGCGCTGCATCAGCAACCGAAAGCGCGCCGCGCGGAAACTATTTCCATGCACCATCACGCTGGGGGTCTTGTTAGCATCCAGTATGTAGAGGCGAGCCTCATCAATATCCGGAAGGACATCGAGCTCGCCAAAATCGATACCGATCCGCTTGCAAAATTCTTCGATCTGACGGATCTGACGAACCGTGAAAACCTGCTCGGCGGAATGCAGCGACGATCCTTTGCTGCCGCCGGATCCACGCCCCTTCAAACGGCGGGCAACATCACGGTACTTGATCATGACATCGGTGATCCGTCCACCAATGATTGAGGCGCGGTACTCCTCGACGCGGTCGCGCGCAACCTGATTGTCGACTAGTACCTGGTAAATCATACCAGGCTGAACCTCACCTTGCAGGATCGGGCATTCAACGAACGCACCGCCGCCAGCGAAATTCTCTTCCGACTTGATCACCGCTTGACCCTGGAACCGGGTCGGATCGATCTTGGTCGAATATCCGAACACCTGTTGGAAAATGCGGTCAACATGGCTCTTGCTGATATCGGTGCAACGGCCGTTGACATAGCCGGGCAGCGCCCCGCCATCCCAAGTCCGATCAAAGTGACGCATCCGCGCCAGCGGTGCACCAAACTTTGGGCCAAGTTCTGTCCCCTCGGGCACCAAACGGATGCCAGCCAGCATGCCGAGTTTCCAGAAACTGTAGAGTCTGCGCGGCACAGCCGGCGACACAACGATATAGTCGCGGCGCCAAAGCCGTTGGACCGCATAGATCAAATAGATCAGGCTGAATCCCACCAACCGCCGTGGCGCGTAGAGCACCAGATCATAGAGGCGGTCGACCGCCTTTCTTGGCTGATGGTATGATTTAACTGCTAGGTCCAGGAACGCCACTTCTCGCCACCCTTTGACTACGCGCATACTCAATCCCCACAACCAACAGGGGAAAACACATGATGCGATATATCATAAATGTGGCGTAAATCTGAGTGTTGAATGGCAGATTCCGCCCTGAATTAGTCCCAAAATTAAACTAATCAACGGATGCTGGGTTCCGTCGGTTGCAAATTTGTACGGCTCGGAGGTCTTCGCAAGGGGCGCATATGCGGCTGTGGACAATTCTTCCCGATGAAAAGCTGACCGACGACCGGGCTTATCTGCTGGGTTGCTTGAAGGGTGTCTTTGACGACGTCGAAACGACCTGGGTCTCGCGCATTGGCGGCGACCTGAAGGAAGCGTCGAGGCCACCGGATCTGATCTTGAACCTGGTTTCGGCGCACAACCGTGACCTGCTCGACCGGATCGATACCTTGGCAGCGCGTTATGGGATTCCGCTATCGCCAAATTCCGAGGCCGCTTGGCGCACCGAGGACAAGCGCACATATTTGGACGACTACCCGGATGTGATCCCGCCGACCCGGATTGCGCACGACATGGTCGAGATCAAGGCGGCACTCGCCGAATTCGGCGGCGACATCGTCGTGAAAGACCCATTTGGGATGCGCGGTGAGAACAGCGAGCGTGTCGCCGGCATCGATGATCTGGAGACCGCGCGCCGCATGTTCGCCCAGTCCATTTGTGGCGAGCAAAGCCTGATCGTGCAGCCCTATCTCTCGGGCTTCGCCAAGGGCGACAAGCGGATCATTTTGCAAAGATCGCCGAGGGACGATTTCGAGATCATCGGCCACTATATGCGAAAACCACCACCGGGAGGCTGGAAGAGCAACATCCGAAATGGCGGAATTATGCTCCGGGCAGACATAACCACCGCGGAACGCGAAATGGCACTCGATATTGCCGCCCGGACCGGCATGGACCACGTGGGGCTGGACCTCGCATCACATGATGGAAGGCTCTACTATATCGAACACAATCAGGGATATGGCGGAATTATCGATTTCGACCTGGACAGGGGCGTGCGCAATGTCGCGCGTTGTGCGGAGTTCTTGTATCATCTCGCAAAGCATGGTCGGCCCGATACCTAGACCGGCAGTTGTATATTCTGTCGTACTGTGCCGCCGAAATTGGTCGATGAGGCTGTGGACGCAGTTTATTAGTAGGGCGTTATGGGATCGTTTGTCGGAACCGCGGCGGGTGCTTTGGTAGCCTTGGGACAATTTTCCCCGATGTTGGCTGCCCCCCCCTGTCCGTTGATGACCGTAGACGGCGCGTGCCGACCGCTCGTCGCTGCCGCCGGCGATGCGGAGGCCGAGCCGGCCGCCGATGCCACAGCCTGCCCTTTGCCCGCCTTCCCGGGAGCCGAGGGCTTCGGCATGTATGTGACCGGCGGTCGCGGCGGCGCGGTGGTCTTGGTGACAAGTCCGGACAATTCGGGGCCGGGCACGCTCCGATGGGCAATCGAGGAGGTTAAGGGCCCCCGGACAATTCTCTTCGCGGTGCGGAAAATTCACCTCGAGAAGAACGTCAAGATAAAAAGGGGCAATGTTACGATTGCCGGCCAGTCAGCCGGTGGCGTCGAGGTTACTGGCTCCGGTATCACAATCCGTGCAAGCAACGTGATCATGCGCGGGATGCTGATGCGCCCTGGCGACACCGAGAACGGCGCGGATCCAAGTAACAGGGATGCGCTGACCGTATCCGCCGGGAAGGATACGATCAGTCATGTCATCGTCGACCACAATTCGTTCGAATGGGCTCTAGACGAGAACGTCACCTTCTACCGTCACGTGACCGATATGACATTCTCCAACAATATCGTTGCCCAAGCGCTCTATGACAGCATCCATCCGAGCGGGTTGATGAGCAAGGGGCTGCTGCTTCACGCCGGAGGCGGGATGCTGGTCCCAGAGCGGATCACCATCAAAGGCAATCTCATCGCCTACAACAACGCCCGCAATCCATGGGTAAAGCACGGCCGCGAGATCGAGATAATCAACAACTATATCTTCGCGCCGGGTGAGCAGCATCGTGCGGTTAATCTGGGAGACTACCGATCGGACAATTACAGCACACCCCAACCGATGAGCGTGAATGTTATTGGGAATTACTATGAAGCAGGCCCGGAAACCCGGAAGACCTCTGACCCGCCAATTCGCCTGCACAACAAAGCCGAGGGCGCCTATTTTGTTGCCCGGAACTTGCAGTTCGACCGGTCTGGAAAGCCGATCCGCGAACCGTTTCACGGCTTGGCCAAGCGCGACGCGATCGACCGTGAGGCTTTCACAACGAGCATAGCCGCCGTCGATGATCCGACGACAGTGAAGGCGTCGGTCTTGAGGCATGCGGGTGCGAACCCCGCCGACCCTGACCCGATCGACAAACGTCTCATCGAAGCGGTAGTCCAGGCCAAGGGCGGCTTGGTTGACAGTGTCGAGGACGCAGGCGGATACGTACCGCTTCCGCCTTTCAAGCTACCCGCCGACTCCGATGGCGACGGGCTGCCCGATTCATTCGAAGCGCTGCATGCCGCGGATATTGCGCCCGAAGGCGATGAAGACGGCGATGGATACACGAACATCGAGGAATATCTGAACGGCTTCTATACCGGGCTCGACATTGCGTCTGAACCGGCGGGCTGCGGCTGAACCGCGCCAGGGCTGCGTTGGCGATTGGACAATCGTGCCTGGGAGCGGGTCGGGACAGCTACCGCGCGGACGCCCCGCTCAACACCCGTTTCATCTTCTGATCGAATCGTGATTGGGATGTCGGGACGGGCCATGTCATCTCTTCCGCGAAACGGAGGAACCATGACTACCAGGCGCCAGACAATCTGCGCGCTGGCGGCAGTGCCGGCGGCAGTATCCCTGAGTTCGCTCGCCGCCATGGCAGAAGCCAGCGAGACGGAAATCGGCTTCGCGTTGCGTCGCTTGATGGCTCGCGACGAACGGATCGTGGATTTGGGACTTGCCACGCTCAGCGCTCATGGCGATCCGGATATCGTGCCCGGGCTGATCACCGCCTTGCGCTTCGCGACCCAAAGGCGTGCGGAGATCGGTACACTGCTGAAAGACCTGACAGGCACGACAGAGCCCGATACATGGTTCGATTGGATGCTGTGGCAGGAGCGTCAGGAAGCGATCGTGCCCCACGCCGCGTTTGGGCCATTCAAGCGCGACGTATTCCTGTCCATCGATCCGAACTTCGCCAATTTTCTGCGGCCTGAGCATCTGGCGCGTGATCGCATGAAGATCCGACTGGAAGAAATCACCTGGGGCGGTGTCGTCAAGGACGGCATCCCGTCGCTCGACTTTCCGGAAATGATCGAAGCTGACGCAGCAGATTATCTTCTGGACGACGACCTGGTCTTCGGTGTCGCGATCGAAGGCGACGTGCGGGCCTATCCACTGCGCATCATGGGTTGGCACGAAATGTTCAACGACCGGGTCGGCGGCGTGCCAGTGGCGCTCGCCTATTGCACGCTCTGCGGTGCCGGAATCCTGTTCGAGACCCAAGTCGACGGCCGTGACGAGCCTTTGGTCTTCGGCTCGTCCGGGTTCCTTTACCGGTCCCACAAGTTAATGTTCGACCGTCAGACCCATTCGCTGTGGAACCAGTTCACCGGCAAGCCCGTCAGCGGTGAATTGGTTGGGTCCAAGATCGAGCTCAAGCAGCGACCGGTCGTGATCTCAACCTGGAGGGATTGGCAAAACCAGAACCCCGGGACGAGCGTATTGTCGCTCGAGACCGGACACCCGCGCGACTATGGCTCGGGCCTCGTCTATCAGGATTATTTCGCAAGCCCTGACCTGATGTTTCCAGCCGAGGTCGATGAATCACGGCTACGCCAGAAGGGGTACGTATTCGGCATCCGCACCTTTGGGGCGGCCAAGGCTTGGCCGGTCGCAGCCTTCGAAGGCGGACGGGTGATCAACGACCGCGTGGGTGATCTGAACGTGGTCCTGATTGGCGATGCCGACGGACGCACAGTGCGCGCCTATGATCGCGGCCACAGGGAGTTCACGTTCGATGGAGGTGAACTGCGCGTGGGAGTTGAACAGTGGCGCCAAGCCGAGAATGCCCTGACCGGCCCCGATGACGAAATAGCTCCCCGCATCGCAGGTCACGTGGCCTATTGGTTCGCGTGGGACGGATATGTGGGAGCGGCCTCGGAACTCTACACCAAATAGCTCAGAGGCCGAGTGCAGCCCGGCGTTCTTCGGCAAACCCCTGGACCAGGCGGTCGGCCACGAGGGCCAGGATCGCCATGGCCGCCCCGGCCGCGATCCCCAGGCCCACATCCGCCTCGCTGAGCGCCAGATAGATTGATTGCCCCAGTCCCGTCGTGCCGATGAGCGCCGCGATCACCAGCATGGCAAAGGCATAGAGGATCGTCTGGTTGAGCCCCAGCAAAATGGTCGGCGCCGCGTAGGGTGCCCGGACTTCCCACATGATTTGCCAGGGTGTGGCACCGGAAGCGACGGCGGCCTCCAGAAGATCGGGCGGTGTCGTGACCAATCCGTGACGCGTGTATCGGATCATTGGCACGATCGCATAGGCGCAAATCGCCAGGAAGGCGGAGAACTCTCCGATCTGGAAGAACATGAGGACCGGGATCAGAAAGACGAAAAGCGGGATCGTCTGAAGCATGTCGCAGACCGGTCTCAGCACCCGCCAGGCCATCGGACTGACCGCCGCCGACAGGCCCAGGATCCCGCCTACCACCGCACAGGCGAAGACCGCCGCGCCCGAGAGATAGAGTGACAGCATCGACCGGTCCCACAACCCCGAGAGCAGAATCAGCCCGAGGGCGCCGATGGCAAAAGCGGCAAGCCTCGCCCCCCCGGCAACCCAGCCCAGCGCGCCAGCACCGGCCAGGACAAACGGCCATGGCAGATTGGCGATCCCGGTTTCGATCATGCCCGCGAAGACCACGACCATCGCGCCCGCCGTCAATCGGCCGGAAAAGGTGAGCGCTATCCCGATGAGTACGGAGAGCGCGAAGAAGATCAGGCTCATGTTCGCGGTCCACTGAAAGCCCCAGGTAAACGGCAGCACCGCTTCGTCGAGCCCGATCCGCAGCGGCAGCAGAAGATAGAACATCGCACCGTTCTTGACGCTGTCGAGCGCCGCGCCGTTGGACCTGGTGAACTCGCTCAAGCCCGCATCGACGCCGTCTGCAACCGGGGCCAGCAAAGAGATCTGGTCAGCATTGGGAAGCCATGACCATGTCACCAGCGTGACGAGAATCGTGAGCCCCAGTATCGCCCAGGTCACGCGCCGGTCATGGCGCTGGCGCTCGGTCGCCAAGGCGCCGCTCATACGGTCGATGACTATCGCGAAGACCACGATGACCAACCCCGCGAGCAACGCTTGGCCGAACTGGGCCTTGCGCATGGTCAGCAGCACTTCCCAGCCAATATCCTCGAACCCACCAATGACCGCGGCGATGATCACCATCGAGAGCGCCGCCATCAGGCACTGGTTGACGCCGACCATGATCTGCGTGGCCGCAGTCGGAATCTCGACCAGGAATAGCTGCTGCCAGCGGGCACCGCCGCTCATGATCGCGGCTTCCTTGATCTCGGGCTCGACTCGCTCGAGCCCCAGGATCACGTTGCGCGCCATCGGCGGCGCCGCATAGATCGCCGAGGCAATCAGGCCAACGACCGGGCCGAAACCGAACAGCAGCAAGAGCGGCGTCAGATACGCGAATGTCGGCACGGTCTGCATGACATCAAGCACGACCTGGACCATGCGCTTCACCGATGGCACCTCGTTCGCGAGAATGCCAATTGCCAGCCCGGCAGTCAGCGCCAATGGTACCGAAACGGCCACCAGCGCCAGAGTATTCATGCTCTCGACCCAATAGCCCGATGCCAACACGAAGCTGAGACCCGCAAGCCCCAACGCTGCCATCGACCAACCACCCAAGTGCCAGCCGATCGCCGCGACCACGCCGATCATCAGCGGCCACGGGGTCGAGACGAAGAGAACATTTGCCCAGCGCATCGGATACGCCAGCGCGGCCGACAAGACGCGCGCCGCCGGCTTGACCCCCTCGAGGAACCAGGTGAGCCCCGCTCCGATCCAGTCGGTCGCGGGCACGGTCAGAGAATTTGGCCATTTCAGCAGCCAGGGGACGTAAGGACCAAATGCCAGACAGAATGCCCCGATCATGAGCGCGATCAGCGCCGCCCGCGCGCCGGGCGAAGTTCCTTTCAGCGCCGACTTCATGCGGTCTCGGAGGTCTGCAGCGCAGCGGCAAGGGCGCTTGGATGCACGACGCCAACAACGTTGCCGTCGCCATCGCAGACCGGAACAGGTTCGTATTCGAGAACGCATGAAGCCAATGCGTCGTCGAGAGTCATCGAGGTCCGAAGCTTCGACTCCCCGGAGAACCGTTCAGCGCCTGTGAGCGGCGTCATGACTGATCCCAGCGTCGCATGTTGGCCCCTGGCCACATCGCGCGAGAATTCGCGGACATAGCCATCGACCGGGTTCAGTACGATCTCGGCAGGCGTTCCGATCTGTACGATCTTGCCGTCACGCATGATAGCGATGCGGTCCGCGAGCTTCAGCGCCTCGGCGATGTCGTGCGTGATGAAGACGATCGATTTCTTCAGCGTCGCCTGAATCTTCAGGAATTCGTCCTGCAATTGCCGCCGGATCAGGGGATCGAGCGCTGAGAAAGGCTCGTCCAGGAACCAAATATCCGGATTGACCGCCAAAGAACGAGCGATGCCGACCCGCTGACGCTGGCCGCCGGATAGTTCACGCGGGAACGAGCCTTCACGGCCCTGCAAGCCAACGAGTTGGATCACTTCCTCGGCCCGAATACGGCGTGGCTTTGCCCCTTGCCCCTGCATCTTGAGCGGGAAGGCGACATTCTCGGCGACCGTCATATGCGGGAACAGCCCGAAATGCTGGAACACCATGCCCAATTTGTCACGCCGAAGCTCGGTCATGCGTTTTGGACTGGCGGCGAGGATGTCTTCGCCGTCGATCAGGACCGATCCAGCGGTTGCCTCAATCAGGCGCGAGATGCAGCGGATGATCGTCGACTTGCCCGATCCCGAGAGCCCCATAACGACGAAGAGTTCGCCGTCAGCCACTTCGAACGTGGCGTCACGAACCGCGGCGATCAGCCCAGTATCGGAGAGGATCCCGGCGGCGGCATGGGCATCGCCGCCGGTCTTTTTCAAGGCCTCGGCAAGGCGCTGCCGGGGCTGATTGCCGAAGACCTGCCAGACGCCGTCGCAGGCAATGGCAGCCCGGCCTTCGTCGTTCGGCACGCGCTTACTGGGTCGCCGCGTCGACGACCGGCTTCCAGGCCGCCTCGTTCTCGGCCATCCAGGCGCCGACCACGTCCTCGATCGCCTTGCCGTCCACGTCGATCGCGCCCATCATCGGCTGCTGTGCCTCGACCGAGAGCGTCATATTGCTCAGGATCTCGTGCGCTGCCGGCCACTTGTCGGCGATGCCGGACCAGCCGGTCTTGAAGATCCGGGTCGGAATAAAGTCGCAATCGTTGACCGCGTTCGGGTTAGGTCCCCAGGACGCGTCCTCGTAGCAGGCCGCCTCGCCCTGAGGCAGCTCGACCCACTGCACGTCATAGGCGGACATCGCCCAATGTGGCTGCCAGAATACGATCAGCAGGGGCGACTGTTTCTCAGTCGAAGCACGAAGCTCGGCGATCAACGCGCCCTCCGATCCGGCGGGCACCGCCTTGAACGGTAGCTCCAGCCCAGTGGCGCGGTCGGCGCCCGGCGTGCCCCAATCGGCCGGATAATCCACGAGCCGCCCCATTGGCAAAGTTTCGGCCGTGGCAAAGACCGGCGCGCACGCCTGCAGAGCCTCCCAGGCCGGCAGGCCGGGGCAGAGCTTGGCCACATGGGCCGGATAGGCGAAGCCTTCCTTGGCAGCGAGCTCCAGATCGCCCAGATCGGCGACCTTACCCTCCGCCGCGAGCGCGGCGAACTGATCGGAGACGTTCGAGGACCAAACCTCGATCGCGGCGTGCAGTTCGCCATCGGCCATCGCCTGCCACATGTTCATGTAGCCAGCGGTCACGTATTCGACATTATATCCAGCGGCCTTCAGCATCTCGCCGGCCACATGGGTCGAGACATGCTGCCCGGTCCACTCGTTGATCGCCAACTTGATCGGCTCGTCCACAGCACCCATCTCGGCCGCCTGGGCCATACCAAAACCGGCGGCCAGCGCCAGCCCGGCGACGGTGGTTCTAAGCATAGACATTTCGGCGTTTCTCCCTGTTATTTCACTCGTTTTGTTTCTGGCAGATACACTTCCATAGTGTTCTCGCTTCGGCAAGCATTCTGCAGGGTTCACAGAGCACTGCCGACGTCCGTTAGCGGTATTCCCGGGTCGGAAATTGACGCGAGGGCTTCACCACGTTCGGCGAGTATGGCATTCGAAGCAGGAACGAATGTGGAGCGCCACCGATGACCACCTCCCCGAACATCGTCGTGATCATGGCGGACCAGTTGGCGCCGCAATTCACTGGCACTTACGGTCACCCGCTGGTCAAGACGCCGCATATGGACGCCTTGGCTGCCCGCGGCGCCCGCTTCGATGCCGCCTACTGCAACGCGCCACTCTGCGCGCCATCGCGCTTCTCATTCATGTCGGGCCAACTGATCACCCGGATCGCGGCCTACGACAATGCCAGCGAGTTCCCGGCCTCGATCCCCACATTCGCACACTACTTGCGCCAGGCGGGCTATCGCACTTGCCTGTCAGGGAAAATGCACTTCGTGGGCCCGGATCAGATGCACGGCTTCGAGGAGCGTCTGACCACCGACATCTACCCTTCGGACCATGCCTGGACCCCCGACTGGGAGATGCCGGACGAGCGCATCGACAAGTGGTACCACAACATGGACTCGGTGCGCGAGGCGGGAGTCGCGGCCACCACCTTCCAGATCGAATACGATGAGGAGACCGCCTTTTTCGCCCGGCGCCGGATCTTCGACTACGCCATGGAGGGGGTCGCGCCGTTCGCCATGGTCGTCAGCTTCATCCATCCGCACGATCCTTACGTGGCGCGGCCCGAATGGTGGAACCTCTACGGCCATAACTCGGTCGACCTGCCCGTGACCACCACCGCCGACGACCCCCATTCACGCCGGCTGATGAAGGGGATCGAAGCCGATGTGGTGATCCCGACCGAGGACGAAATCCGCAACGCGCGCCATGCCTATTATGCCAATACCTCGTATTTCGACTCGAAGGTGGGTGCGGTCGTGCAAGCGCTGGAAGAATCCGGACAGCTGGACAATACGGTGGTCATCGTCACCTCGGATCACGGTGACATGCTGGGCGAGCGCGGCCTTTGGTACAAGATGACTTTCTTCGAACCATCGGCCCGGGTGCCCCTGATCGTGGCCGGTCCCGGCGTTGTCCAGGGCGAGGTCTCCGAACCTTGCTCGCTGGTCGACGTGCTCCCGACGTTCCTCGACATTGCGGGCGCCGAGCCCGACCTCGGCATGCCTATTGACGGCCGTTCGCTCTGGCCGCTCGCAACCGGCGCCGCGACCTCGGGAGGCGGCGAGGCGATCTGCGAATACTGCGCCGAATGCGCGTCGCACCCGATATTCATGATCCGGCGAGATCTGAACGGGCGACGCTTCAAATACATCCATTGCGACGTGGACCCGCCGCAGCTATTCGACCTGGAAGCAGATCCGGCGGAGTTGACCAACCTTGCCGCCGACCCGAACCACGATGCGGTCGCGGAGGCCTTCGCCCATGAGGTCGCCGAGCGTTGGGATTCCGAGGCGATCCGCCGAAACGTGATCGCCACCCAGCGCCAGCGCCGGGCGGTGCATGCGGCGATGGAAGCCGGCGCGCTCACATCGTGGGACTATCAGCCGAAACGCGATGCTTCCCAGGAATTTGTCCGCAACCACATGGACTGGACCGAAGCAGCGGAGAAAACGCGTTTTCCACCCGTTGCCCGCGACTGACGGAGAGACCCCGATGACCGCCATACCCTCCCCCGCCGACCTCGCCCGCATCCGCGGCGGCTACGACCCGGATCCGGCGCGCTCGTTCTCGCTGAAGGCCGAGGCCTATACCGACCGCGCCTGGCACGACTTGGAACAGGAGATAATCTTCGCACGGAGCTGGCAATGGGTTTGCCATGTGGAGAAGGTGCGGGAGCCTGGTTCCTACATCGCCCTGCAGGTGGCGGGCCACCCGATCTGCGTGGTGCGCGACCGCGAAGGCGAACTGCGGGCCTTCTACAATGTCTGCAAGCACCGAGCGCATGAGTTGCTCTCGGGCGAGGGTCAGACCACTCGGATCATGTGCCCCTACCACGCCTGGACCTACGACTTGACCGGGCAGTTGCGCCGGGCGCCCCACACTGAAGACCTACCGGATTTCGATTTGGGCGCCATCTGCCTGGACCAAGTCCAAGTCGAGGAGTTCTGCGGCTTCATCTTCGTCAACCTGGACATGCAAGCCGCGCCACTGGCCGAGCAGTCCGGGGATCTGGGTGCCGAGATCCTGCACTGGGCGCCGGATGTGAGCGAGCTCACCTTCGGCAAGCGGCTGACCTACGACATCCAGTCCAACTGGAAGAACGTCGTCGACAATTTCCTGGAATGCTACCACTGCCCGACGGCGCATAAGGATTTCTGCTCGCTGGTGGATATGGACACGTACAAGGTGACCACCCACGGCATCTATTCCAGTCACATGGCCGATGCGGGCAAGGGCGCCAATACTGCCTATGACGTCTCTAACGCCAGTGTGCGCACCCATGCGGTCTGGTGGCTGTGGCCCAATACCTGCCTGATGCGTTATCCGGGGCGCTCGTCGATGATCGTGATGCAGATCGTTCCCGCTGGACCCGACCGCACGCTCGAAACCTATGATTTCTATCTGGAGACGCCCGAGGCGAACGAGGCCGAGGTCGAGGCGATCCGCTATATCGACGAGGTGCTGCAGGTCGAGGACATTGGGCTTGTGGAAAGCGTGCAGCGGGGCATGAACACCCCGGCCTTCCCCCAGGGCCGGATCGTCCATGACCCGGGCGGGTCAGGAAAATCCGAACACGCAGTGCATCACTTCCACGGCCTGGTGCTGGACGCATATGACCAGGCGGCCAGCGCATGACCAGTCGGCTCGAAGGCAAAACCGCCTTTGTCACTGGTGGGGCGGGTGGGATCGGCCGGGCGATCTGCACGCGCTTTGCCGCCGAGGGTGCCCGGGTGGTCGCCGCGGATCTGGTGCCTTGGGAGAATACGCCCGAGGGCGTGCGCGCGGTCAGCTACGACGTGACGTCGGAGGACGCAGCCCGCGACGCGATGGAACGGCTCGCAACCCATTGGGGCCAGCTCGATGTGCTGGTCAACGCCGCGGGGATCGAGATCGAGCACACGATCGAGGAAACAACGCTCGAGGCGTGGAACCGCATCTTCGCGATCAACGTGACCGGCACCTTCCTGACCTCGAAACACGCCCTGCCTCTTTTGCGAAAACCCGGCGCTGCCAGCGTGATCAATTTCGGCTCTTATGACGGCTTCATCGCCGATCCCGGCCTGGCCGCCTACTGCGCTACCAAAGGCGCGGTCCATGCGCTGACCCGCGCCATGGCATGCGATCACGGACCCGAGGGCATCCGGGTCAACGCCATCTGCCCTGGCTACGTGGACACGCCGATGTTGCAATCGTTCTTCGAGGGCGACGGTTCTGGCGGCACAGGAGGCACCATAGAGTCACTGCAAAAGGCCGTGCGCGACGTGCACCCGACGCGAACTTTTGGGAAGCCCGAGGACGTGGCCAACCTGGCGCTTTGGCTCGCCTCGGACGAGGCGCGCTATGCATCCGGGCAGCTCTGGGTGCTCGATGGCGGGCTAACCGCACAAGTCCAGCAGATGAGGCTCTGAAATGCGGTACGTGGGACAGGTTGTCGTCGTCACCGGCGGCAGCCGGGGCATTGGACGCGCCATTGTCGATGCCTTCGTGGCCGAGGGCGCGCAGGTCATGACCTGCGGACGCGGCGCGCGGCCAGATGATCTGACCGAATCCGTGGGCTGGGTTCAGGCCGACATGGCGAACCCAGCGGATGTCGAGCGCCTGCGCGCCGAGACCGAGGTCGCATCCGGCCCGGCGGCCGTGCTGGTGAACAATGCAGGCGTCCAGGTAGAGAAAACCGTGACCGACAGCACCGATGCGGATTGGGATCTGGTGATCGGCGCCAATTGCCGGGGGGTTTTCAAGGCCTGCCGGGCCTTCCTGCCTGGCATGGCGGACGGTGGCGCTATCGTGAATATCGGCTCGATCTCGGGAAATCATGCCGATCCGTCGATGGCACTTTACAATGCGTCCAAGGCTTTCGTGCATGGGCTGACCCGCTCGATCGCCGTAGATCATGGTCCGGGTATCAGGTGCAACGCGGTCTCGCCGGGCTGGATCATGACCGGCATGGCCGATGCAGCGTTTGAACTGGCGGACGACCCGGAAGCGGCGAAGGCCGACGCGTTAGCGCGCCACGCAGTTCGCCGCTTCGGTGCGCCTGGGGATATCGCCAAGGCCGTCCTCTGGCTCGCATCGGATGATGCGCCCTTCGTGACCGGCCAGTGCTTCACCGTGGATGGCGGACTGACCGCCGCGACCCCTCTGCAACCGGGATTGTTTTGATGAGAGACCTCGACAAAGCCGCCATCATCGGTGCTGGCGTGATCGGAGCCAGCTGGACCGCACTCTTCCTGGCCGCTGGCGCGCGTGTGGCGGTCTTTGACCCGCAGCCGGGCGCCGAGAAGGCCGTCCGCGACTACGTTGCCGGGGCGTGGCCGGTGCTGGAGCGGCTCGGGATGACCGAGCGTGGCGATCCGGATGCCGTCTCCTTCCATGCCAGCGCCGCCGAGGCCGTGGAAGGCGCTGGATTTATCCAGGAAAGCGTGCCCGAGCGGATCGAGATCAAGCACGAAATCTATGCCCAGTTCGAGCCGGCACTGGCAGCCGACGCTGTTGTCGCCTCCTCGGCATCGGGCCTAACGCTGACCGAGATGCAAGAGGGCTGGCGCGACCCGGCGCGGTTCGTGCTGGGCCACCCGTTCAACCCACCGCACCTGATCCCACTGGTCGAGGTGATGGGCAACGAGCGGACCGACCCATCGGCGGTCGGCCGCGCCGAGGCGATCTACCGCGATGCCGGCAAGGTGACGATTCGGGTCAACCGCGAGGTGCCAGGGCATGTGGCGAACCGGCTGCAGGCCGCGCTTTGGCGCGAAGCGATCCATCTGGCGCGCGAAGACGTCGCCTCGGTCGAGGACATCGACACTGCGATCTGGGCCGGTCCCGGCCTGCGCTGGGCGGCGATGGGTCCGACAGGGATCTTCAATCTGGCGGCGGGTCCTCAGGGCCTGGCCGAGTTCTGCCGGCGCTATGGCCCCAGCTTCCACCGCTGGTGGGATGATCTGGGCGATCCGCACATGGATGATGAGACCGCCCAGATGCTGGCGAACGGGATCGCCGAGGCGACAGGTGGGCGGCCGACTGAGGAAATCGCCGCCGAGCGCGATGACCTGATCGTGGCTATGTTGCAGGCGACTGCGCCGCTTCGCGCCGGGGATTAGAGGCCCGACAACCGAAATTTTTCGTCGCCGGGCCCCATCAAAATCACCTCAGCTACTTCAGGTGCGCCGCCGGTCGTGGCGTACTTCTGGCAAATCGCCTCCTCGGTCATGGGCCTCCCCTGACCACCATGAACCTTGGCCACCGTTTCCAGCTGCTCGCGCCCATCAGCCAACATCAGCGTCACCCGGTCCGGCGCCTCCCGACTCATGTCGCCGAGACCGGGCACTAGGGGATAGGCGTCAAGGTCGACCCGCCTTAGCATCTCCTGCACCTCCAATCGGCCAATGCTGTCGGCCGCGAAACTACTCGGTGTAACCTTGCCATCCACCAAGGCCACCGCCACGCAGTAGCGGGCACTGAACCTTGCCTCGTTCGGGTTTTTCGGATCGGTAAACCCAGCCACACGCAGATAGGGCTCGGCGATACGCAGCACCGCGCGCTTCACCGCCTTGGCAGCGAAGCCAGGCCGAGCCGCCAGGGCCTCGGCCGCTTCGATGGCCCGGTGCGAGTAGGCACAGCAGGGCCAGGGCTTACGCATCGGGCCGTCCGTGCCTATCAGGGGGTCATCCAGCGCTGCATCGAGGCGGACGGTGTCTGGCGCATCGGCAATGCCATAGAGCTCCAGGAACCCGTAAGCGCCCTCGATGACGTCAGCCCGCGCCTCGATTCCGGACGCGGCGAGCATCGCGGCCTCGACCGAGGCGCGCGCGGCCAAGCCCGCGTGGACAGCCTTGGCATCGCTGCCGAACTGGCGCTTCATGCCAGCCGACATGCTTGCCGCCAACGACATGGCCGAGACCATCTGAGCCTGGGGCAACCCCACCAGATGCGCCACCGCCGCCGCGCCGCCGATCGGGCCCAGCGTCGAAGTGGCATGCCATCCTTTCTCGTAGTGCCCATAGCCAAGCGCTTGACCCAGCCGGCATATTGCCTTGTAGCCCACGGCGTGCGCCCGGTTGATCTGCTCGAGCGTCACATCTCGGGTCTCCGCGATCGCGAGAAGCGCGCCGGTGAGCACCGCCCCGGGATGGGTCGACCCGTGTCGCTCATAGTCGTCGTAATCGAGCGCATGAGCGGCGGTGCCGTTAAGGAAAGCGGCGCTGGTGGCAGGCAACGGCTGCTCCGCGACCACGGATCGGGACGGCCCGGACACTTGCGCCGCCCTCAGGGTCGCCCGTGCGCGGTCGACTTGCGGTTCGTCTCGCCCTGCCAGCATAGCCGCCAAGGTGTCGAGCAGCGAAAGCCGCGTCTCGCGATCGGCATTGGCATCAAGCGGAGGCAGGGACCCTGCACAGCGGGCCAATGCAGTCAACAGACCAGATGTCCCGCCCACGTCAACCTCTCATAAAAATGTGATCGGTCTTTACGTCAACCACTCGGCGTTCTCATGGATTAAGATCAGCGTCGGACGGTCGGCGGACAATGCTTCGGTGATCGCATTGGCAAATTCCTCGACCGAACCCGGCTCGACAGCCAAACAATGCATTGCGCGCGCGAGGCCAAGAAAATCCGGATTGATGCCGTCGACGCCCACCCGGGGTACATTGCCCGCGCGCATATCGTCCTGAATCTGCTTCAGACCTCCATTTTCCCAGATGATATATGGAATCGGCAGTTTGAGTTCGGCCGCGGTAGTCAGCTCTTGGATCGTGAACATCGCGCCGCCGTCCCCGGCGATCGCCAAGACCGGCACGTCGGGGTTGGCAATCTTTGCCCCGATGGCGTTTGGAAAAGCATAACCAAGCGCGCAATATCCCGCCGCATAGTGCCAGCGCCGCGGCATCGCGACTGGGAACTGATAGGCGCCCGTATAGGCGAGCTGGCAGGCATCGCCCATCACCATTGCTTCCGGCGGAAGAGCATCGCGCAGAACCCGCAGGATGCGCGTGTGCTGCGCCTCGGACGGGGATAGCGCGTCGGCGATGCGCCCGCGCAGGCCGATCACTGTGCCGGTACCCCCGTCCACAGGCGCGCCCTCGCTCAACGCTTTCAGCAATGCGGCGATCGCGGAAGCGGCATCGGCGATGATCGAAACCGTTGCCGGGTAGAGGTCGTTCATCTTCCGGGCGTCCAGGTCGATCCGTATGATCGGCCCGCTGAACTCCATACGCGGAACGAAGCTGTCCGTTTCGGAAAGCTCGGTGCCGATCGCCAGCACCGCATCAGCGTCCGCCAGATAGTCACGGACCTCCGGGCGCACCGTTGCGGCACTCAGCGAGAGCGGATGGTCATCCGGCACTACGCCTTTGCCAGCGTTCGACGCGATGACGACCGGGCCGAGTCGTTCGGCGACCGCCGTCACATCAGCCCCCGCCGCGCCGCCGCCAGTCAAGATGACCGGGCGCCTCGCGCGCCTCAGCAACTCTGCAGCGCGGGCGATTTGCTCTGCATTAGGTGCCGGCGGGCCAGGCAGCGCGACCAGCTGCCAATCGCCTTCCACATGGGCCTCGAGCACATCAATCGGAACCGAAATATGTACTGGACGCGGGCGCTCCGAAGCGAATAGCGAAAAGGCTCGGGCCAGAAGTTCCGGCACGTCCCCAGGCCTGCGGGCGCAATGGCTGAGCGCGGTCAGGGGCCGGGTCACCGCGTTCAGGTCGGTTACTTCGTGCAGGACACCCCAGCCTTTGCCGAGCGAATCGCTTTGCGCATCCGCCGAGAGCAGCAACATTGGCACCGAATCCGAAAATGCTTGCCCCAAGGCCGTCGCAGCATTCGTCACCCCAGGGCCCGAGATCGTCAGTGCCACCCGGGGCCTGCCGCTTGAACGCGCATAGCCGTCGGCCATGAAGCCCGCGCCCAGCTCGTTGCGCGCCTGAACATGGCGGATCGCGCCCCCCTCGCCCAAGCCCCGACAAAAATCGAGGGTATGGACGCCGGGGATACCGAAGACCGTGTCGACTCCATAGCGGGCCAACAGCCGCATGGTCGCCTCTCCGGTCGCAATGGTCATCTGATTCCTCCAAAAATCAGCCGGGATCAGCGGCGCGCGGTTTTGACATATGCTGGCCGCCTTCGCGGTCTTGGGACGGTAGAGGGCACCAAGTGAGGCCCGCGCCGCGCTATGGCGCAGGTCTTCCTCAACCGTCTGGTGGATGTTGACTTTTTCGGCGGCAATATCCGGCGCAGCATACTGCTCGCCGAAACGCCTGGACTAGTCCCGGCGCCTCTCCGTGGCAATCTCCGGAACGGCTTTCCCATTGCCATTCGACCCGTTGATCCGTCGTCATTCATCGCACTTTGGCCGCGACTATAGCGAAGGCGGGATCGAAGAATACAAGGAAGTTTTCGCCGGCGGGCGGTGCCGGTTCCAGCTAGGGCCGGGCGCGCCGAATGCCGCGGTTCAGTCCTCGTCGGCCTCGCGCTCCTCGGCCGGGAAATACATGTTGATCTCCATGCCGAGGCAAATCTCCTCGACTTTCGGCGTGTTCCAGACCATGGGACTCCTCGCTTTAACGACCCTCTGTTCGGCGGTGATTCTAGACGGTTTTCTCTCCGTTGGAAACCGCTGACAAGAGCTTGCCGCACCGTATCTCTGCGGTTTCAATGCCAAGGAGCGGCAGAGCCGCAAAAATCATCGCCTGGTTCGACGCGATGACCGGTTTCGCAAGCTTCGCTTCGAGATGCTCCACGACCTCGACGCTCCGCATGTCAGTGCAGGACAAGACCAGCGCCTCGGCTTCGCGGCTATCGGCGCGTCGCGCCAAGTCCATGATCTGTTCGGGGGTCAATTCCCCCTGGCCATAATTGTCCAAGGGCTCGGGCCAGTCGGCACGGCTCACCGTCTCGAAGCCGCTTTCGGCCAGGAATGCGATCGCGCGGTCGTTGAGCTCGGCCACGTAAGGAGAGGCGAAGGCAATCCGACGCGCCCCAAGCGCGGCAATGGCATCCACCAGCGCACCGGCAGCGGTCACCGTCTTGGCGCCGCTCAGCGCCTCGACTTTCGCGGCGAGGTTCCGGTCAAAGGCTGGCCCGTGGCTCAGCGTCGCCGAAGTGCAGCCATACAGGATCACGTCGGGCCGGGCCCCGGAGAGCAACCGCAAGGGTTCATCCAGGTCCGAGGCACCCAGGCCCGCCATCTGCGCGGAATCCGGGATCGCATCGATGTCATAGCCGCCAAGCCGGGCGAAGTGCAGGGTGCAGCCCGCTGGGCAGAGCCGCACCATATCCGGTTCCAGATTGGTGTTGGTGAAAGGCACCAGAACCCCGATCCGTGCTTGCGCGCGCGGTTTCCCGGTCATAGACCTCCCTCCCGCTCGACCCAATCCACGATCACGTCGCGGGAGATCTGCATGTCGTCCTCCGAGCCAATTGTGGCGCGCAGGCAATCGGCCAAGCCGTAGCCGCCCATCGGGCGCAGCACAACCCCTTCGGCCCGAAGCGCAGCGTCGGCGCTGGCGGCCCGCTCGGTGGAGCCAAACCCTATCAGGACGAAATTTGTATGGCTCTGGGGCACCATCAGCCCAAGCTGCCGCATCGCACCTGCGAACCGGTCCCGGCGCACCGCCGTCTCGTCGCGCACCCGCGTCATGTGGGCCTGATCCCGCATCGCCGCAGCGGCCGCCGCAAGCGAGGCAATCGGAATGCTGCCGGGGTTCTGCACTTTGCGGATTTCGGCGCAGATGGCGGGAGGGAACAGGCCCCAGCCGACCCGCATCCCGGCCAAGCCGTAGACTTTTGAGAAGGTGCGCAGCACTACAGTGTCGCCGCGGGTCACCAGGTCGAAGACTTGCTCACCCGGCGCATCGCAAAACTCCCCGTAAGCCTCATCGATCACCAGCACTACGTAGTCCGGCAACGCCTCGCGCAGGCGCACGATCTCGGCGCGTGGGATCAGCGTCCCGGTGGGATTGCCCGGATTGGCAACGAAGACAATCGCTGTTTCTGGCGTCACACAGGCCAGCAACGCATCCACGTCCACTGTGAAGTCCGGTTCTGGTGCCAGGTCCAACGCCGCCCCAGCCAGCTGCGCGACCGTACGGAAATAGAGATACCCATGGGCGGTCGAGAGTGCCCGCACGCTGGGGCGCAGATACGCAAGGCCAACGGTCTGGATCAGTTCCATCGATCCTGCGCCACATAGGATCAAGGCGGGGTCCAGCCCATGCACTTCGGCGATCGCGGTGCGCAAATCCGTCCATTCCGAGTCCGAATAGAACCGCGCCTGGGCCAGTGCCATTCGCGCGGCCTCCATCGCAGCATGACTTGGCGCGATGGCGCTCTCGTTCTGGGCCAGCAGCACCGGCCGCCGGCTCGCCGGCACCGATAGGTTCGGCAGGACGTAGGCCGCCATGGCGGCGACGTTGGGGTTTGGCTTCATGCGGGTTCCTCCCAACCGTAGAGCTCTCGGGCCATTCGTTCCGAGATCAGCCCCTCGGCCAGATCGCGCGCAACCGCACTGCGGGGCCGTTCGGCGGGCGGGCCGAAGCCGCCGCCGCCAGGGGTCTCGAAGATCAAGGTCTGACCAGGCTCGATCCGAAGCTCGCCCTTGCCGGGAAGATCCGTGCCGTCATCGACCCGGATGCGCCCGCAGGCTCCCGTCTGACCACCCATCCGGCCCTGGGCCGGGTTACGAATGCGCTCGACCGCCAGGAACAGCAGAAAGGCCTGATCATTGGCGGGCGTCAGTTCCAATCGTTGGCCCAGACCGCCGCGGAACCACCCTGCCCCGCCGCTGTCGGGCCGCAGCTCCCGACGCGTCACAAGAACCGGCGCCACGCTCTCGGTAATCTCCACCTGGCTACCCCAGACACCGCTGGGGAAGGCGGTCGCCGAAAGCCCGTCCTTCGCGGGCCGCGCACCGGTTCCGCCGTTATGGGTCAGCTCGATCGCCCAGCCCGGCGCCCCAGCGCGGGTCACTTCGGGCGCGTGGCGCATGGGCAGATCATACATCGAAGACGCGCCCTCGGCCGGAATACGATCGGGCAGCACTTGATTCAGGCAGCCATAGACCAGGTCAGGGGTCATTTGACCCAGCACATGACGCATCGCGACGGGCGCGGGTGATTGGGCGTTCAGGATGCAACCCTTGGGACCGGTCACCCTGAATGGCTCCAGCGAGCCCGCATTGTTAGGGATCTCCGGCCCGATGATACAGCGCATGGCGAAGACCGAATATGCGGTGGCGTAATTCAAGGGCACGTTGATCCCGCGCTTCGAGCATCCGGACGTGCCGGAAAAGTCGAGATCGATCCCGCTCTCCGAGATTGTCAGGCTGGCGACGAGTTCGATCTCCGCCTCGTAGCCGTCCACCGTCAGCCGGTTCCGGTAGGTGCCGGTCGGCAGCTTCGCGATCTCCGCCAGCGTGCCCCGGCGCGAGGTGCCGATGATGTGCTCGGCCAACCCGTTGAGATCCTCCAGCCCGAACTCGTCCATCATGCCGACCAACCGATCTGCGCCGGTTTCGCAACAGGCGATCAGGGCATAGATATCGCCCTTATTGGCAATCGGCTCGCGGGAATTGGCTTTGACGATCTCGACCAGCAGATCGTTGATTTGGCCACCGTCCACCAGCTTGCAGGGTGGGATCAGCAGACCCTCGTCGAAGATGTCCGAGCCCTCCGGACCCATCCCAAGGCCGCCAAGATCGACCAGGTGCGAAGTGCAGGCGGTGAAGCCAACGACGCAGCCATCTCGGAATGCTGGCATCATCAGCAGGAAATCATTCAGATGCCCCGAGGCAAGCCACGGATCGTTGGTCATGTAGATGTCGCCGGGCTTCATGGTCTGGGTTGGGAAATTCGCCATCAGCGCCTTAACCGCCTCGGCCATCGTATTGATATGGCCCGGGGTTCCGGTGATCGCCTGAGCCAACATCCGGCCCTTCAAGTCAAAGATCCCTGCCGAGATATCCCCGCATTCGCGCACGATCGGACTGAACGCTGCGCGGATCAGCGCCTGGCCCTGCTCCTCGACCACGGCAAGAAGCCGGTTCCACATCACCTGCAATTCGGCGGGGCTGGAATGGGTCATGGACGGCCCTCCTCGCGGGTCAGGATCAGGTTCAAGGCACCATCGACCTTGGCCTGAAAATCCGCGCTCACCAGGGTCGTGGTCTGGGGCTCAACGATCAAGGCCGGGCCGGCGAGCCGGTCACCCGGTCGTAGGGCTTCGCGCTGGTAGACTGCCATCTCGACCAGCGCGCCTGTTCGGTCGCAGTTGCAATGCCTTTTGCCCGCAGCATTGGCCTGGCGTACGGCTTGTATCGACGGAATTTGTGCTGGCGCCGCGTTGGCGGTCGAGACGCCGACCGCCCAATTCAGGATCTCGATGGTCATGCCTGGAACCGACCGGGCGAATTGTGCCCGGTAGGCCGCCTCGAACCAGTGAACCAAGTCTGATCTGTCGCCGGGGCTCAGATCCCGGTCGGGCAGCGCGATCTCGATCTCGTGACCCTGGCCCCGGTAGCGCATGAAGGCTGTGCGCCTGATCCATAGATCGGCCACCGGCGCCCCGGCACGCACGACGTTCGTAGCCTCGGCGACCATAGCATGCAGAAGATCATTGATCCCTTCGACGTCCAGATCTTCGAGCGTCGCGTACCGGCTGCGCACCTTCTCGAACGAAACCGGGGCCTCTAGAAAGCCGATGGCCGAACCGACGCTGGGGTCGGGCGGAACCAGAATTCGGCTGACGCCCGCGCGCCGGGCGACGCGCGTCGCGTGAAGCGGCCCGTTGCCACCAAAGGCGATCATCACCCGCTCGCCCAGATCCTTGCCGGATTCGACGGCGTGCATCCGGGCAGCACTCGCCATGCTTTCATCCACGATTTGACCCACACCGAGGGCCGCCTCGGCACTGTCCAGACCCAGCGGTGCGCCAACCGCCCGGTCGAGCGCGTCGTGCGCCGCCTTCCGGTCTATGGCCATTCGCCCCTCGGCGAAGACATCCGGGTCGATGTAGCCCAGCGCCACATCCGAATCCGTGACCGTGGCGTCGGTGCCACCCTTGCCATAAGCGGCCGGACCCGGCTCAGCGCCGGCGCTCAACGGCCCGACCACCAACCGCTTCAGCCCGTCGACCGATGCGATCGCCCCGCCCCCCGCACCGATCTCGATCATCTCGGTCACGGGGATCCGCACCGGCATCCCACTGCCCTTTATGAACCGCGCGGCACGGGCGATCTCAAAGTTGCGCGCCGATTGCGGCCGGTAGTCATCGATCAGGCAGAGCTTTGCGGTCGTCCCGCCCATATCGAACGACAGAACGCGGCCGAGCCCCGCCCTTTCCGCCACGCGCGCCGCCAGGACCGCCCCACCCGATGGCCCGGATTCGACCAACCGGATTGGCAGTCGGCGGGCTGTGTCGAGCGTCGTCATGCCGCCGCCCGACGTCATCATCAGGACAGGGCAAGCAAGGCCCTCGGCCCCGAAAGCCTCGGCAAAGCGTTGGAGATAGGTCGCCATCAGCGGCTGGATATAGGCGTTGGCAACGGTGGTTGAGAGGCGCTCGAACTCCCTCGCCTCGGGGCTGACATCCGACGAAATCGAGACGAAGAGCCCGGGCCGACGGGCCAAGACCAGTTCGCGCAGCCGCTCCTCATGCGCCGGATTGGAATAGGAATGTAGCAGGCAGATCGCCACCGCCTGGGCCCCGCAAGCGTCCAAATCCGCAACCAAGGTTTCCACCGATCCCTCATCCAACGGCGCTAGCACAGCACCTTTGGCTGTCACCCGCTCAGGAATGGTGAAGCAGCGCGACCGGGGAACGATCAGATCGGGTTTCTCGATGTCGATGTCGTACTGCGAATATCGGCGCTCGTAAGCGATTTCGAGGATGTCGCGAAAACCTTCGGTCGTCACGGCGGCGACCCTGGCGCCGCGGCGCTCGATCAGCGCGTTGGTCGCGAGCGTCGTCCCATGGATGAACCCAGTGACCGCGCTGAAACCAGTGCCAAGATCGTCAAGCACGCGCTGCGCACCGGCCAATGCGCCCTTCGTGGGGTCGTCCGGCGTCGTCGGCGTCTTCGCGGTTGCCAAGACCACACCTTCAGGTCCGGCCACGGCCACGTCCGTGAAGGTGCCGCCGATATCGATGGCGAGCCGCAATTTCATTGTCTCTGGCATTGCCTTGGATCCGAAACGGGGTGCGGGTCTGCTGTCAGGCTCTTGGCCCGGGCAGACCCCGTCAGACGACGAGGTCGCTCCCCGTCGCCCGGCGTCCGTTCCGGCGATCATCGACCAGATGGGTCATTCGGATCTCCTCAAGACTGGGAGAGGATCGTCAGATTGGAAACCCAAGTCAATTGCGGATGAGGTGCGCAAAATAATCCGGGACCCCGAGGGGTCCCGGGTTGATCTTGGCCGCCCCGATCAGAATGCCGGCTGTGTCGCACGCCGGCGCTGGACCAGGATCAACAGTCCCAACAGCAGCAGGGCCGGGATGAAGAAAACCTCTTTTCGCATCCGGTCAGCCGCGACCTCGGCCTTGATGATCTGGACCGGCTCGTCCGCATAGAAATCGTACTGCCGGCTGAGTTTCTCGAAATAGGGCGAACCGAATGGCGGCTCCTCGAGCTTGATAACACCATCCTCGATCAGGGTGGTCAGGCCGACGCCGTTCAAACGCTCGGCCCCATCCCCCGGCGCCGGCATCTCCGGCACGAAGGTCGACTTGGTGATTTCTCCGGTATCGAAATCAGGCCCCGCCACAACGACCCGCATTTCAGCCCCTTCAGGCAAAACGCCCGCTTGTTCTATGATGGCGGTCCCTTGATAAGCGTTGAAGGGCGCCTCAATCTGGTCCAGCCAATAGCCCGGCCTGAACAGTGTGAAAGCGATCAGCAGCAAGATCGGCACTTCCCAGATCTTGTTCGGGGCAAAGAAATACCCCTGTGTCGCCGCCGCGAAGCAGATCATCGCGATCACTCCGACGACGAAGACGACGACCGCCTGCGCCACGCCGACATCGATCAGCAGAAGATCGGTGTTGAAGATGAACAGGAACGGCAAAAGCGCGGTCCGGATGTCATACATGAAGCCCTGCACACCGGTCTTGATTGGGTCACCCCGGCTGATCGCCGCCGCCGCGAAGGCCGCCAGCCCAACTGGCGGTGTGTCATCCGCCAAGATGCCAAAGTAGAAGACAAACAGATGCACCGCGATTAGCGGGACCACGAGGTCATTCTGGGCACCGACGATCACGATCACCGGCGCCATCAGCGACGAGACCACGATGTAGTTTGCCGTGGTCGGCAAACCCATCCCCAGCAACAGGCTCATCGCCGCCACCAGAATAAGCATCACAATCAGGCTGCCGCCGGACAGGAACTCGACCAATTCGCCAACAACTTGGTGCGCGCCGGTCAGAGAGATCGTTCCGACCACGATGCCGGCGGCACCGGTGGCGACGCCGATCCCGATCATGTTCCGAGAGCCCGATATCATGCCATCGACCCATTCGGATACGCCGCGGCTGAAGGCATGTGCGACCTCTCCGCCCTGCCCCCGCATGATCGCCTTGATCGGATGCTGAGTCAGCGCGACGATGATCATCGCGACCGTCGCCCAAAAGGCCGACAAGGCCGGTGAAAGGCGCTCGACAACAATGCACCAGATCAGAATCACGATCGGCAGGATGAAATAGTAGCCGGTCTTGGCCACGTCCCCCGCCTTGGGCAATTCGGTGATCGGAGCATTCGGGTCATCGATCTCCAGATCCGGCCGCTGAGCCGCGATCCAGAGCAGGATCAGATAGGCCGCCGCCGTGCCGATGCAGACGATCGTGAAGGCGCTTTCCGGCATCGCTACCTTGATCCAGCCGAGCCCGTAATAGACCGCCGCGCCCAGAGCCGCCATGCCAATAAACCCGGTCAGGACGCCGATCAGCTTGTTGGCCAACGTCACGGTTGTCGGGTGCTTCGGCAGGCCCTTGAGACCCATCTTCAGGGCTTCCAGGTGCACGATATAGACCAGCGCGATATAACTGATCAGCGCCGGCACAAGGGCGTGCTTGATGATGTCCGTATAGGCGATCCCGGTGAACTCGGCGATCAGGAAGGCTGCTGCCCCCATGACCGGCGGCGTCAGCTGCCCATTGGTGGACGAGGCCACCTCGACCGCGCCCGCTTTCTCGGGCGGGAAGCCCGTGCGTTTCATCAATGGGATCGTGAAGGTGCCGGTGGTCACCACATTGGCGATCGACGATCCGGAATAGAGACCGCTCATCGCCGAGGCGACGACAGCCGCCTTGGCCGGACCACCGCGAAGGTGGCCCAGAAGCGCGAAGGCGATCTTAATGAAATAATTACCCGCCCCCGCCTTCTCTAGGATCGCGCCGAACAGCACGAACAGAAAGATCAGCGACGTCGAGACCGATAGCGCGACACCGAAGACGCCCTCGCCCTGCATCCAGAAGTGCCACATGGCCTTGCCGAAGGAGGCACCCTTCCAGCGCATGACATCGGGCAGGCTCTCGGAAGAACCGAAGAAGACATAGGCCACGAAGACCATGCCGACGATCATTAGCGGCAGGCCCAGCGCGCGGTAGATCGCGCTCGCCAGGATCAACATGCCGAGGGAGGAAACGACCAGGTCATCAGTCGTTGGCAGGCCCGCGCGAACCGCGATCTCCTCGCGGAACACCACCGCATGCAGAGCCACCACCAGGCTCAGTGCGATCAGGACCCAGTCATACCAGGGTATCCGGTTGCGCGAGCTGGATTTGAACATCGGATAAGCCATCGCGGCCAAAACCAGCGCGAAAGCGAAATGGATCCGTCTTGCGTCGGAATTGGTGACCACGAACCACTTCATTCCGGTGTGCTCGGCCATCCAGAAGGGAAGGTTCGACGCGATGTAAAGTTGGAAGACCGCCCAGATGAAGGCGATCGTCAGGATCATCTTGCCCTGCCAATTGTCCGGGTTTCGGCCCCCGGTATCGACCTGAGCGGCTATGTCCTCGGCGCTTGTGGTGGTCTTATGGCTCTCTGTCTCGGCCATTCTGCCCTCCCGATCCCCTGTTCCTATCTGTTATCCGGCGTCATCCCCTCGACACGCCGGGCCGTCTATCCGTTGTCCCATCCGCAAGCTTCGTTCAAGGCATTCCCATAGGCGAATATCCCGGGCGTGCCGCCGGTATGCACGAAAACGAGGCAGTCGTCCGAACCGGCCGAGCGGGCCCAATCAAGGAAGCCGGCCATCGCCTTGCCGGAATAGACCGGGTCCAGCATCAACGCTTCGGTCTTCGCCCCGGTCGTGATCGCTTCGCGTGTAGGCTCGTTCAGTATCCCGTAGCCCGGGGCCAGGAAGGCATCGGTGATTTGAATGTCGTCCTCGGTCACGGGCGACGGAATGCCAAGGATCTCGGCGATCTCGGCGCAGCGCCTGACAAGGCGCGGGCGCTGCTGACCGGCATCCCGGCGTACACAGATCCCCAGGACTGGCGTCTCGATCCCCAGCGCGCGCAGGCCGAAAAGGAGCCCCGTATGGGTCGCGCCACTGCCCGAGGGCACCACGTAGCCGGTTGGGTCGGTCCCATCGGCTTCGAGTTGCCCCGCAATCTCGCGTGCCGCCTCGATATAGCCCAGCGCCCCGATCGGCGCGTGTCCCGGGGCGAGGTGGATCACATAGGGCTTCCGGCCATCGTCCCGCAGCCTTTGCGCCAGATCCTCAAGCTCGGCATCGGCGCCCTCTTCATCCTCGCCGCGGGGAAAGATCGTCAGATCGGCACCCAGGAGCCGGCTAACCAAGACATTCCCCGACTGGCGGTAGAGCGGGTCGTTCTTGGGCACCCGGTCTTCCATCTGGATATGGCACTCCATACCCAGTTTGGCGGCGAAGGCTGCGCAGGTACGGCAGAAGTTCGATTGGACGGCGCCGGTGATCAGGACCGTATCGGCGCCCTGGTCCAACGCATCACCGAAGTAGAATTCCAATTGGCGGACCTTGTTGCCGCCGAAGGCGATCGGCTGCGTGTCGTCGCGCTTCGCGTAGAGCGCAGGACCGCCGATCTGGGCTTCCAGATTTCTCAACCGCTCCAGCGGGGTCGGCGCATCGGCCATCCGGACCCGGGGCAATTCATCCAGCCGTCCGAACGGTCCAACCGCCTCAGCAGCATCGGAAATCTGCGATTCCGCTACCATGTTCTCTGGTTCAAATGAAATTGAGGCGGGCGGAACGCGATGCGCCCCGCCCGCACGCGTTGAATTACATCCAGCCGCGCTCTTTGTAGTATTTCGCCGCTCCGTCATGCAGCGGCGCCGAGAGACCGTCCTTGATCATCTCTTCTTCCTTTAGGTTCGCAAACGCCGGGTGCAGCGCCTTGAACTGATCGAAGTTCTCGAAGACCGCCTTGACGATCGTGTAGACCACATCTTCCGAAACGCTGGCCGACGACACGAAGGTCGCGCCGACGCCGAAGGTGGTGACGTCAGCATTGTCGCCATACATCCCCGCCGGAATGGTCGCAGTCCGGTAGTAAGGGTTGTCGCCAACCAGCTTGTCGATTGCGTCGCCAGTCGCATTGACCAGCACAGCGTCACAGGTTGCCAGCGATTCCTGGGTCAGCGCCGAGGGGTGCCCGACCAGCCAGAAATATGCGTCGATCTTGCCGTCGCACACGGCCTGGGCGGTCTCGGCCGACTTCATCTCGGCGGCCAGTTTCAGGTCGTCACGCGTCCAGCCGAGCGCTGCTTCCATGACTTCCCAGGTGCCGCGCGTGCCTGATCCCGGATTGCCGATATTGACGCGCTTGCCCTTCAAGTCGGTAACGTTCGAGATGCCCGCATCGCCGCGCGCAATGATCGTCACCGGCTCGGGATGAACCGAGAAAACAGCCCGCAGATCCTCGAACTTGCCCTGGTCCTCGAACTTCGAGGTGCCGTGATAGGCGTGATACTGCCAGTCCGATTGTGCGACGCCGAATTCCAGCTCGCCCGCGCGAATGGTATTGATGTTGTAGATCGAGCCACCGGTCGATTCCGCCGAGCAGCGGATGCCGTGCTCTTTGCGGTCCTTGTTCACCAAACGGCAGATCGCGCCACCGGTCGGGTAATAGACACCGGTCACGCCGCCGGTTCCGATCGAGACGAATTGCTGCTGAGCAATCGCAGATGTCGCGGTAAGCGCGAAAGCGGTCAGGCCGCCGGCTACAAAATGTTTCATCTTCATCTTGGCATTTCTCCCTGACAGGTTTTCTTGAACCAGTTCTTGGGAACTACAGGAGATCCTGCAATTCGTGCGCGTATCATTGACGGTGCTTCGGCGCGATGCAAGCGCGCAGGCAAGTTTCAGGAATTTCGACACTATTTCGGGTCGATGCGCCCACAGACGCAACCTAAATTGACACGGCCTCGCGTTGGCACTCGCCAGATAACAATACCGTTGGTCTCGGTTTCCCGGTCTCAGTTTCTCCCCTGCCTCGGGCGATGCGAATCCCTCAACCCGCAATCGCCCGGCAGCTTTCATCAAGCGCGCGCAGAGTCTCCTCCACTTCCGCCTGACCGTGGACGCATGAGAAGAAACGGCGGACGCCCGGCAGCATATATTGGCCACCCTTCATCATTTCGGTGTCGAGCCGCTTCATTGCCGCCCCATCGCCCGCCATCATGTCCGCTTGGCTGCGCGGCGGACGCTCCATGAACAGGAATTGCCAAAGCGAGCCCACATTCGCCGCTATCGCGGGAAGCCCATGCCGGTCCAGCACCTGCTGCGCCGCGCCGCAGAATTCGGCACTGGCGGCGTTCAGGCGGTCATAGGTTCCGGGCTTGGCCAATTCATCGAGCGTCGCCAGCGTCGCCGCTGCCGCCACCGGGTTCCCGTGCAGGGTGCCGTTCAGATAGGCGTATTCCGGCTGCCCCTTCTTGGCGGGGTTGGCCAGGTCAATGATCTCGGCTTTGCCGGCCACCGCCGACAGCGCACCCGAGCCGCCGATCACTTTGCCGAAGCTTGCCAAATCAGGCGTGATCCCCAGCGCGGCTTGCGCGCCGCCATATGCGATGCGGAAGCCGGTTACCACCTCGTCGAAGATCAACACCAGGCCAAGCCGGTCACAAAGTGCGCGCAGGCCGGCCAAGAATTCCGGCTGGCCCTCGATGATCCGCTGCACCGGCTCGACGATGATCGCGGCCAGCTCGTTGGCATGCGTCTCGGCCAGGCGCGTCGCCGCCTCCAAATCGTTGTAGGGGGCGATCATCATCGTGCCCCGGGTTGCGGCGGGCTGACCGCCGGTATCGGCCTGGCCAACCGGGTAGTTCCCCAGCGCGGTCGGAAAGGTCGAGACCAGGGCATAGTCGTGGTTGCCGTGATAGGCACCCTCGAACTTCATCACCTTGTCCTTACCGGTGAATGCGCGGGCTAGGCGCATCGCATAGGCTGTAGCCTCGGACCCTGTCGTCGCATAGGCGATTTTCTCGGCGCAGGGAATGTCATCGACCAGCCGCTTCGCCAACCGGATCGCCTGGTCGTTCAGCGCCCCGAACATGTGCATCCCACGCGCGGTTTGCGCCTGCGCTGCGGCGACTACCGCCGGGTGCGAATGGCCCAGAATCAAGGCGCCCGCCCCGCCCGTGTAGTCGATATATTCCTTGCCGTCAGTGTCCCAGAACCGCGGGCCACGCCCATGGCTGAAGACGAAGCGGATTTCTCCTGCCAGCGCGTAACCTCCAAGACCGGCACCCGGCAAGCAGGCCTCCGCGATTTCGAATTCCTCGATGCTTGGAAGGGTGGGAACGTCCATCATTTCTCTCCTCAGGAATAGACGGCGACCGGGTCGCCCAGTTCTTTCAAATCCGGCGCCACTCCCAAACCCGGGGTCTCGGGCACGGTAAGTTCGCCGTCCACATTCCGCACGCCCGCCCCGGGTGCGACATCGCGGGCCAGCATCTCCTGGCACGACCAGGTGCCGAGCCGCATTTCAGTTGGGATCGACTGGGCCAGATGCGCCGCCTCGGTGTCGGCCATGACCGAGCCACCGGTCGCCATCACATAACACTGGATGCCATGAGCGAGCGCCAGGTCGCGGATGCGCCGGGCCTTGGTCAGCCCGCCGACCCGGTTGAGTTTGATGTTCACCAGCTCGGCGAGGCCCTCGCGCGCGATCCGGGTCATGTCGGCAAGCGTTTCGAGCCGCTCGTCCACACTGATCGGGCAACGGGTCAGAGGTCGGATCGCGGCGATATCGTCCAGCGTCTCGCACGGCTGCTCGACGGCAATGCCGAGGTCTGCGACTGCGTTCATGACCGTCAGCGCTTCGGCCCGGGTCCAGGCCCGGTTCACATCGTAAAGGATACGTTCGCCCGGCTTTCGATTTGCCTCCAGATGCCGAATGCGCTCGATATCCAACGACACATCAGCGCCGACTTTGACGGAATGCACCCGGTAGCCAAGCGCCCGATACTCATTGACCAGCCGCAGCATCTGCTCCGGCGTACCCGTCGAAATCGACGACGCGATCGGGGTGCCGTCCGGGTAGCGTCCGCCGAGCAAGTCGGCAATTGGCATCGCGCTGGCCTTGCCCAGGATATCCCAGCACGCCATGTCGATCGGCGCCTTAGCGTAAAGATGCCCGGGCAAGCACAAATCCATCGCCCGCTCGATATGGTCGAGCTTGCGCGGATCAAGACCGATGAGCACCGGCGCCAATGTCTCGATCCCCGCCCGGATTCCGGGCCCATGAGCGGGCAGATAGGTGTGGCCCCAAGGTGTTCCCTCACCCCAGCCAGTGATCCCGGTATCAGTCTCGACCGCCACGAAGGTCGCGTCCAGCACCTCGAACTTCAACCGCCCGCCCGACAGCCAGTAGGGCTCGGTCAGCGGCAAATCCGCCTGCCAGACACTAATGCGGGTGATCTTCATTTCATGACCGTCACGGCACAACTACGATGTTGCCCACATGACGTTTGGCGATGAAGGCCTGCTGCGCTTCGACCAGGCGCTCGAGCGGATAGGTCTCGGCCAACAGTGGGCGGATCTCGCCGCGCTCGATATATCCGACCAGGTCGGCAAAGACACTGGGCGGCACGATGGTCGCTCCGGTAAAGATCAGGTCACGCAGATAGAAAGTGCGCAGGTCGAACTCGACGATCGGCCCGGCGATCGCACCGGCGCAGGTATAGCGACCACCCCGCGCGATCACGTCGATCAGGCTCGGCCAAAGCGCGCCGCCCACGACGTCCGCCACCACCGTCACCGTGTCGCGCCCAATCGCTTCCCTCAGAGCGCCCTTCAGATCCAGTGGCGCGCGGGGCAACACCGCCTCCGGCCCGATGGCACGCACCTGATCGGCTTTGTCGGCCCCGCACATGGCAACAGTTCGCGCGCCCCGGCGGTTGGCAAGCTGGATCAGGGCCGATCCGACCCCGCCCGACGCGCCCGGAATAAGCACCACGTCGCCCGCGATTACATTGGCCCGGTTCAACATATTCTCAGCGGTGATCGAGGAAGTCGCGAAGGTCGCGAGTTCCGCGTCGCTCAGATCGGAATCGACCACATGGACGTTGCGGTGATCCGCCTTTGTGAACTCCGCATAGCCGCCATCGCACTCGCTGCCATAGTACTCAGTCTTGTCCAGGTTCATCGGATCGTCCCAGTCGCGCAGCCAGGTGTCGATCAGAACCCGCTTGCCGACCAGGCCCGGATCGGCACCCTGGCCTACGGCTTCCACCCGGCCCGCCACATCCGCCCCCTGGATGCGTGGGAAGGTGATCGCCGCCCCGCCCCACGAGGCGTCGTCATCTTCCGCACCTTCGAATGCACCGCCGGTGGTCTGGTCCGAGACGGCCTTCGAATACCAGGCGGTGCGCGTGTTCACATCCGTGTTGTTCAGCCCGCAAGCACCGACCCGGATCAGCACCTCGCCTGGGCCAGGCACCGGAACGGGAACGTCCTCGCGGTAGATCAACTTGTCCAGGTCACCATGATCGGTCAGCACCACGGCGCGCATCGTTTCGGTCATGCAGGAACTCCTTCGGGCGACAGCCGGTGTTGGTAGAGATGATTGAAGTGGGGCATCGCCAACTCGACGACCGCCCTCACCTCGTCGCTGGCGCCCTCCATTGTGGAGTAGCGCCGTGGCTGCGGCTTCAGCCCATCGGACCGCGCCAACACGTCGTGCCACGAGCCATCATCATACCATCCGACATCGGGCCGGGCGCCGGGCGCCCAGTTCAATGCCTCCGGCATGAACGGAATGCCGACGGCCCGGCACCAGGCGGCGACGATGCCATGCGGATCCTCGAGCAGGTCATCGGAATCGATCACTGGTGGCGCGCGCCCAAATGGTCAGTGACCCGGTCGAAGAACTCCCGATGCTCGACGAAACCATATTCGTCCAAACCCCATTCCGGCGCCCGTTTTGCGATCGACGGAATAGCCTTCATGGGATCGCGGATCAGAAATGAGTGCACATAGCGGTCGATGAAGGCACCATCGCCCATGTCCATGATGTAGTGGGGCATATCCTTCGAGAAGACGGGCCGCTTGCGCGCCGCACGGTCCATCCGCTCGACCACCATGGCCCGCGTCAGACCGGTCACGCGCGGGCTGTCCGACGTCAGCCTCGGCCACAACGCGTCGTCGCCCTTATACCAGGCCTCGCCAAACGGCTCGTGGAAACAAGCAATGTCGCCGCGCATCCGCATCATCCACTCAAATGCCGTCGAGGTGGTGCGCGGGGTCGACCAGAGGATGATGATCGGGTGCATCTCAGCCGCCCTGAAGGCTGCTTAGCAGCAGCCCATGCTGTCCCGTTGGAAGGACGCCAAGCGTTTTGAAGATTCTCCAGTAAAGCGCTGTGTCGGATGAGATAATTGGGATGCCCAGCTTTTCTTCTATTCCCGCATCCAGCGAGACGATCCGCTGCGGCGACCCATCGATGCGTCGGAAATTGGGCATCCCGTTGACCACAACCGCTTGCGCGCCCACGCCAGCCTCAGCGGCTCGCAGGCAAGATGCCTCGGCCAACTCGCCGGGGAAAATCCAGGTCAGCGCATTCACTTCGTCTTGGTTTCGATAGAAGCCCAGATCGACGAAATTGCCCGCATAGACCAGGTCAAACCCCGCATCGCGCAGGAACCGTGCGATGCCGTCGCGCCAGTCAGGCCAGTAATAGACCGAGTTGAGCGCGATCTTCTCGATGCCCATCTCGCGCATTGCCTCGACAAGACAATAGCCGGCCATGTTAGGCGGCGTCTCGTACTCGTCGCCGACGCGGTCGAGAAAGGCCTTGATGTCATCCGGTGTCTTGCCACCCGCATGCACCCAATTGGTGCCGACCTGACCACAGACATCCGCTCCGTTGTTGGCCATGCACTCGACGAACTCCTCCAGCAGGTCGAAATTGTCGACCCGCTGCGATAGCTGGTGCGCATATCCCCGCAAATGCAGCATCCGGCCATGGACGCCGACGCTTTCGGGCGCGATCTTCAGGAAGTCCGTCGGAGCGGCATCGAAATCATGGGGCGGCGGCGTAAAGCCAACCTGGTGGGGGAAAAGCTTGTTGGCAGGATCCCTCCAGCGCTCCGGTTTCGCGTAGGTCATGCATTCCCCTCTAGCCGCCAGATCAGTTGGTCAACTCGGTCCTGGCCATAGAACTGCTCGCCCGCAAGGACGAAGAGCGGCACGCCCCAATGACCCGCCTCCAACATGGCTGCCTCCTTTGTAGCAAGTCGCTGCGCCAGTGCGTCGTGATCCCGCCTGGCGATCTCAGCCAGTTCGGCGCGGTCCAGCCCCGCCGCGGCGATGGCGGCGTCCAGGTGGCCGCCCTGATCCCAGCCGGGCGTCCGCCCATCCCAAATCAGCCGCATCACCCGGTCCAGGAAGACGAGTGCCTGGCCGAGGCTCGCCGCTGCCAGAAGCAGGTCGTAGAGCATACCAATCAGTGGCTGGTCGGCGCGGGCGACCCAAACACTCGTTTCAAAGGCCACGGGCGGCGGGTCAGCCTCACCATAGGGCAAGCCCAGAAAGGCGGCGGTGCGACGGGTGTCGTGCTCAAAATAGTGCTGCTCAAGGGTGTCCCGGTCACGGAACCGCTCGGGAACGCGCAGCACGCCAGGTCGCACGGGGCGCACGTCGACACGCACATCATCCCGTGCATCCAGCTCCAGCAGCCGGTCGAGCGCGAAATAACAATAGGGGCTCTGCATCGACCAATAGGCGGCCACCTGGTGCGCGGCGGCGCTCATCCCACGTCCTCACGCACCCAACCATGCAGCGCCGCGATCGAGTGCTCGGAATTGATCCCGCAGGTCGGCGAGACGACCAGCGGTCCCGGACGATAGCCGCGCGAGCTCAGCCCTCGCTGCACGGCTTTGACCAGAGCCAGATCCTCGGCAAAGGTGGTGTCCCGATCGAGGTCGATCACATTCTGAAGCCCCGCGTCCACCGCCCCGTCTTCGGAGAACCAGCCGCGATGGACGATCGTGTCGTCGTGGGCAACCGGCCGCCAGTAGTAGGTGTTGACCACGCCGCCGGGGTAGATCTGCAGGCTGAAGGCCGGGAATAAATAGAACGACCCGTAGTCAGACCCAGAGGTGTCGTACCAGGCCCCCTGCCCGCTCGCGGCCTTCGAGGCATGGTTCAAGACCCGGCCATGGCCGAAGGATTGGATGTCGTAAGTCGCTCCGTCGATCACTCCGTCGGCGAAGGACTTGTGCACATGACCGCAATGGTAGCACTCGTTGTAGTTCTCGACCGCGACCAGCCAGTTGCAGAATTCGTGCGCCGCGTGCTCGTGAGCGAAGCGGCGCTCAGCGATAACTGGGCAGAGCGCGCGCACCGCGTCGGCAACGCCTGGATAAAGATCGGCGATCGGCGCAATTTCTGGATCCAGCGAGACAAAGACAAAACCAAGAAATGTATCGACCCGAAGCTCGGTCAGGCAAACCTCTGAGACATCGAACCCTGGCACTGCCTTCGAGCCCGGCGCGGAGCGGAGCCGCCCGTCAAGCTCGTAGGACCAGGCGTGATAGGGGCAGACCAGCACTCGCGCGCGGCCTGTCTCGCTGACCAGCGGATGCCCGCGATGTTGGCAGACATTGTAGAAGCAGCGCACCCCGCCATCTCGCCCACGCACCATGAACAAATCCTGGTCCAGCAGGGTGAAGGCCAGATAGTCGCCAGCCTCCGGGATCTGACTATCATGACAGGTATATTGCCAAGACCGTTCGAAAATCCGTTCGATCGTGCGCCGGTAGATGCCGGGGTCGGTGTAGTAGTTCGCGTTTAACGCATGGACGGGTCCAATCTCGTTCATGCCATCACCTCATCCGAGCCGGGACAGGGGTTCGGGCTCTTCGTAGATGCCAGCGGCCTGGCGCTCTGCATGAAAGGCTTCGATCCGGTTCCGAGCTTTGTCGCCCGCGCGGGCCACCAGAACTGCCACGAGCCCCTCCAACAGCGCGGTCAGCGCCGCGTTGCTTTGGAAGAAGTGCGGCGTGTGAGTGGGCGAGACCAAGCTCTGATCCGCGATCCGCGCCAAAGGCGAGGTCACGCTGTCCGTGATCCCCAACACCCGAGAACCCCGCCGTTTGGCCAACCGCACGGCTGCCATCGTTTCCGCCCGGTAGGGCTGGAAAGTCAGCGCCAACAACAAATCCGCGGATTCCGCCCAAGCCAACTCGTCAATCGCCAATACGCCGCGCCTCGGTATCGGTGTGATGTGACCGAACGCCATGCGTGTCACGTACCAGAACTGATGCGCCAGGCTCTCGGCCGCGCCAAGCCCCAGCACATAGACCTGACGCGCGGTCAGAATTGCGTCGGCCGCCGCTTCCAGCGCATTTGCCTCCTGCCCCCGCCACATGGTTTCGATATTCGCCGAGGTTGCCGCCGCCATCCCGGCAATCACGGCCGAGCTGCCGCCCTCGGCGCCAAGTTGCTGCAGCCAGCGCGCGCGGTCGCCGAAGCCGCCGAGTCCGCCCGTAACCATGAAGTCGCGGAACCGCTCGCGCATCTCGTCATAGCCGTCGAAGCCGATCTGTTGAGCGAGTCGGACCAAGGTGTTGGGATGGACCTCCGCCTTAGCGGCCATTGCCCGCATCGACTGCACGCCGACCTCGCGCGGCTGGTCGATCACGAAGCGCGCCGCCCGTTGGAGCTGAGGTGAAAGCCCGGCGAAGCCTTCCGTCAGGTGGTCTAGGACCTCGTCGGCAGTGTGCGGCGCAGTGGGCATCTCGAACCATCTGTTCTAATTTTGGTTCATTTGAACCAAATTATGCCGGATGGCCCGGCCGCGCAACAACATTCAGGTGCTCACCGGCGAATGCGCTTTCCGCCCAAATGCTCATAGAACCGGGTTGCCTGGCTGTCGTCATGGCCGCCGAAGCCCGCCCCCGACGCGCCCAGGAAAACCTGGAGAGCGGCCGAAGAGACCGGCACCGGGAAACGCGCGCCACGCGCCGCGTCCAGCACGATGCCCAGATCCTTGACGAAGATATCCACCGCCGACTTCGCCTCCTCGCCTTCGGTCAGCATCCGCGGCCCGCGATTGGCGATCATCCACGAGCCCCCCGCCGAGACGTTCAGCACCTCCAGCACCTGGGCTGGGTCGAGCCCCAGATGTGCGCCGAAACTCATCACCTCGGCGGCAACCGCCAAGTTGCAGCCTGCGGCAAGCTGATGAACCATCTTCATTGTCGAACCCGGCCCGGGGCGGTCACCGAAGCGGTAGACGTTCTGTCCCATCACCTCGAGCAATGGCTGCGCGGCGTCCCACGCCGCGTCTGATCCTGCCGCCATGAATGTCAGGCTTCCGCTCTCAGCCCCGACCGTGCCACCCGAAACCGGGGCGTCGAGATAGAGAAAGCCACCCTCGGCAACGCGGGTGCCGAGACGCTCTGACGCCTCAGCGGGCATAGTGACCGACGAGACGACCAGTGCGCCCGGCGCCAATCCCTCGGCCACGCCGCGCGGCCCGAAGATCGCGGCCTCGGCCTGATCGGCGTTCACGACCATCAGCACGGCGGCCTCGGCCTTCGCGCAGGCTTCGGCTGCACTTGCCACGCGCTGACCGCCTGCACCTTCCAGCCAACTCAGCGCCGCATCGCTGATGTCGAAGCCGGTGATTTCATGGCCGGCCTCGATCAGCGTCCCCGCCATGCCCCGGCCCATCGCCCCCAATCCAATGAACGCAACCCGCATTTCGCTCCCTCCACAATTGTTTGTTCGCCTGACCTATTGTTTGCCGACGCCGATCTTGTAAACCATCGGCACGCGTGTTTGACGAGTGGGGAGCGCCGCATGAAGCCCGAGATTGTCCAAATCGGACCGATGATGACGCATATCGAGGCGGCGCTGAACAAGGCCTATACCGTGCACCGGTTGTGGGAAGCCGAGGACAGGGATGCGGCCCTGGCCGAGGCAGCGCCGAATGCGCGGGCGATCGCGACGGCGACGGGCGCGTCGAGCGCAATCATCGAGGCGCTGCCAAACCTCGAGATCATCTCCAGCTTCGGGGTCGGATATGACTCGGTCGATGTAGCGGCCTGCCGTGAGCACAATCTCCGCCTTTGCAACACGCCCGATTGCCTGAACGACGCGGTGGCCGAGTTGACGGTCGGGCTGATGCTGGCGCTTTGCCGCCGGATCCCACAGACCGATCAATATGTGCGGACCGGCAAATGGCTGGAAGGCAACTACGCGCTGACCGGCGAGTTGACGGGTGCCCGCGTCGGCATTTTGGGCCTTGGGCGGATCGGCAACGAGATCGCTGCACGATGCCAAGCCTTCAAGATGCGCGTCGCCTATCACGGAAGACGCGAGCAGGCTCATGTGCCCTACGAGTATTTCGCCAGCCTGACCGAGATGGCCCGCGCGGTAGACTGGCTGGTGGTGATCGCACCCGGCGGGCCCGAGACCCGGGGCATCGTCTCTCGCCAGGTGCTCGGTGGCCTGGGTTCCAGGGGCTGCCTGGTTAACATCGCGCGGGGGTCGCTGGTGGACGAAAAGGCGCTGATCGAACTGCTGCAATCGGGCGGGCTCGGCGGTGCGGCGCTGGATGTCTTCGCGGACGAGCCGAACGTGCCCGAGGCGCTGCTGGGCATGGACAACGTCGTCCTCTCACCCCACCAGGGCTCGGCCACCACCAAGACCCGCAAGGCGATGGGAGACATGGTGGTCGACAACCTGGCCGCCCATTACGCCGGGCGTCCATTGCTGAGCCAGGTTATCTAACGCCAGGTTATCTAACGGAGGAGCCAATGAACCGCATCGATCTGGAAGGCCGTAAAGCGGTCGTCACCGGCGGCGCCCAGGGGATCGGGCGCGCTATCACCGAACGGTTCCTGGATTCAGGTGCCACCGTGACGATCTGGGACATGGACCGCGGCCTGGGCGAGCGCGCCGTCGACGAGCTGGCGTCCAAAGGCCCGGTCAGCATGGTCGATGTGGACGTCGCCGACTGGGACCGGGTGTCGTCCGCCACCGCCCGCACAGTGGCCGAGATGGGCGGCATTGATATCCTCTGCGCCAATGCGGGCATCGCCGGGGCAAACGCGACGGTTGTTGACACCGACCCCGTCGAGTGGCGTCGCGTGGTCGACATCGACCTCAACGGCGTCTTCCACTGCTGCAAGGCGATCGCGCCGCATATGGTCGAGGCTGGTTACGGCCGCATCGTCAACACCGCCTCGATCGCCGGCAAGGAAGGGAACCCGAACGCCGCCCACTACTCGGCTGCCAAAGCGGGTGTCATCGCGCTGACCAAATCGCTGGGCAAGGAATTGGCGGAGCACGACATCGCGGTCAATTGCATCACGCCGGCCGCGGCCAAGACTGCGATCTTCGATCAGGTCGAGCAGTTTCATATTGACTATATGCTATCGAAAATCCCGCGCGGGCGCTTCGTTACGGTCGAGGAGATTGCCGCCATGGTCGCCTGGCTCGCCTCTGCGGAGAACAGCTTCTCCACCGGTGCCGCCTTCGACCTGTCAGGCGGGCGAGCGACCTACTGACGTGGCGCGCTAACGTGACGGCGAGGGCCCTATGCATCGGCGAATGCATGGCCGAACTGTCGGCTGATGCCGCAGGCGGCTATCGGCTGGGCTTCGGGGGCGACACACTGAACACGGCGCTCTACATGGCGCGACTTCTGGGGCCTGGTGTCGTCGGCTTTGTGACCCGTCTGGGCGACGATCCTTATTCGGCGCGCATGCGAACCGCTTGGGAGGCCGAAGGGATCGACTGTGCCCTGGTCGAGACGGTAGCGGGCCGCGAATGCGGGTTTTATGCCATCGACACGGATGATGCGGGCGAGCGCAGCTTCACCTATTGGCGCGGCGCGGCGCCGGCGCGGGAGCTTTTCACCGAAGGCGATTGGCGGGCCCGGACCAGTGCGGTCGAGACCGCCGAGATGAGCTACTATTCCGGCATCACCCTTGCGGTCTTGCCGGAGGAGGGACGCGCGCGTTTGATCGAGGCGGCAGGCGCGGCCAAGGCCCGGGGTGCGGCAGTGGCCGTCGATCCGAATTTCCGGCCCCGGCTCTGGCCGGCAGAGGAGGCCGGAGACTGGATCGGACGGGCATACGGCGACGCCTCTATCGCGCTGACCAGCGCAGAAGAGGAATCGGCGCTCTCGCCCGGTGCATCCTGTGGCGAGATGGTCCTGAAGGCGGGCGACCGAGGCGCCGACGTCAATGGCCAAGCAGTCGTCGGCGCGCCGGTCGAGGTTCCGCTGGATACGACCGGGGCGGGGGACGCCTTCGACGCCGCTTACCTGGCCGCGCGGTTGTGCGGGGTGCCGCCCGTCGACGCAGCACGCTGGGGATGCCGCCTGGGCGCGCGGGTGGTCGCGCACCGCGGGGCCATCATCCCGCGCGCGGCGATGGAAGACCTGATCGGGGAGTTCGCCGATGCGCACGAATGAACTGTCGGCCCGGATGCGGTCGATCTGCGGACGGGCGCCGGTGATCCCGGTCATCACGGTCGAGCGGACCGAGGATGCGGTGCCGATTGCCCGGGCGTTGGCGGCGGGCGGGTTGACGGTGGTCGAGATCATGTTCCGCAGCGACGCCGCCGAGGCGGCGATCCGGGCCGTAGCAACAGAGGTGCCCGAGGCAGTGGTCGGCGCGGGCACCCTGCTGGGGCCCAAGGACGTGGACCGGGCGGTTGCCGCCGGGGCGGCGTTCGGCGTTTCGCCCGGGTCGACGCCGGTGCTCGCCAAAGCCTGCATGGCGGCGGAACTGCCCTTCCTGCCTGGCGCGGCGACGGCTTCGGAGGCCATGGCCCTCGGTGCGCAAGGATGGACCATGTTGAAATTCTTTCCGGCCGAGGCAAGCGGGGGGCGACATGCCCTGGCGGCGCTGGCCGCTCCAATGCCAAAGATTGGCTGGTGCCCGACCGGCGGCGTCAACGCGGCCAATCAGGGAGCCTACCGGAGGATCGCCAACGTGGTCTGTGTCGGCGGCTCCTGGGTGGTGCCCGCCGAGGCCGTGGCGGCGGGCGATTGGGGACGGATCGAGTCCTTGGCGAGGGAGGCAGCGGCGGGGTAAGCGTGGGTTCTCACATGTGAGATTCCAATTATCATATTGATTTATATGTTGAATATTGATCGATTTACGAATTGTTCACGGTTGGAGTGCGCTCCAGCCCCATATTGCGCAACGGGACGTGGGCGGGTTCGACCCGCTACCTTGGCCATCGTAGAGCGGCTTCAGATCCGACAGGAGCGCAGAATTCCGTCTGTCCGGGTCGGTCCTAGGCGCTGCCTTTGAGGCTAGCTCGAAATTGCTAAATGCAGGCAAACGGACTTCCGTGCCATCTCGACCTTCCTTCAGCGAGTCGAACACAAGCACCAAACCGGCTGCGGCAGAGGGAAGCACGTCGGATGCGGGTGGGCCGCCGCCCAAAGAAATCGACTATGCCGAGCGCTTGGCCAGCAATCTCGGCATACCACCAATGCCGGACTGGTTCCGTGACGCCCGCGAGATCGGCAACATCGAAGACAGATTGCGCGCTGTCGGGATGAACGATATCGACGTAGCTGGGATCATGAGGAAAATCCGGTATCAGATCCTCGAATAGAAATTCGAGCCCGCGGCATCAAGCGGGCCGGACTGTGAGCATCACAACTGCTCGCACACAACAGGGAGAACGCATATGTCCATAAAACCACCTTTCACCGAGCTGGAGATCCGAAAGGCTGCGTCTGGCTTCTACGAGGGGCACAGCGTCGAGATCGCCTTGCTCAGCAAGGGCATCATGGTCGCGCTTGTCGTTTGGGCGTTGGTATGGCCCGCGAATGCGAACGGCGTCCTCGGCAGCCTAAACTGGCGCCTGCTTGAGGACTTTAACGCATTTTATGTAATCATCGTTGGGCTGTTCTCTTTTTTTTCTGCTGGTCGTTGCGGTGATCCCGCAGACCGGCAGACGGGTCATGGGGCGAGCGGGCGAGAAGCCTGAATTCTCGAACTTCTCATGGTTCTCGATGATGTTCGGCGCCGGTTTGGGCGTTGGCCTGATGGTGTTCGCCACTGCCGAGCCACTCGGCCTCTGGGGCTCCAATCCGGCCGTCCTGTCCGGCGAGGTCGCCGGGAATTCCGAGGCGGCGGTCCAATCGGGCTATCGTTACACGTTCCTGCATTACGGGTTTCATGCATGGGCGATCTACGTCACCACCGGACTGTCGCTGGCGTACTACGCCTACACGCGGGACATGCCGTTGACGATCCGCTCGGCACTGACGCCTCTATTCGGCCGTCTGCTGAACGGGTTCCTCGGGCATGTCGTGGATGTGCTCGGCGTCGTCGCCACGATCCTAGGTGTTTCGGTGACAATTGGCTTTGGCGTCTCGCAGTTCATCGACGGGATGTATGCCATCACCGGAATGAATTGGATGATGGATATGAGCGGCGAAGCGCCCGCGCCCGGAACGGTGGGGCTGATTGCGGGTCTGCTGGTCATCATGGGCCTGTCGATTATCTCGGCCGTCTCGGGCGTCGGCCGCGGCGTGAAATATCTGTCGAACCTCAACCTGGTCCTGTCGATCATCCTGCTTTTGACATTCGTCATCTTCGGCTCGTTCCTTTTTGCGATGACGACCTATGCCACGGCGCTGGTCGATTATCTCCTGCACTATGTGTCACTCAGCTTTGGAGCCTATGGCCCACAATCCGCGGCCGATTTCGCGGCTGGGCTACCGGCCGAAGCCGCGCCGTATGCTGACGCGTTAAGAGGCGGTGCGACGAATGCCTGGGGTTCCTTCGATGGCTTCAAGGCAGGCCTTGAGGGCGATGCGGCGAACCTGCCGGAAGAGGTGTTGCAAACCGCCTACGCGGCGGGTGAGCAGGGACGTCAGTTCGGCTGGCAGGCCGGTTGGACGACGTTCTACTGGGCCTGGTGGATTGCGTTCTCGCCGTTCGTCGGCCTATTCCTTGCGCGCATTTCGAAGGGCCGCTCGGTGCGTGAGTTCATCATCGGGTGCGTCCTTGCTCCGGCACTGGTCTGTTTCGCCTGGATGACCATTCTCGGTGGCACCGCGATCGACCTCGAGCTCACCGGTGGTGCCGATGGCGCGATCATCGGCGCCTCGAATACGGCCAAGCTGTTCGTCACGCTGAGTCAGATGATCGAAGGCAGCTTCCTGTCGGCGATCACCATCATGTGCGTCGTTCTGATCATGACCTTCCTGGTCACGTCGGCGGACTCCGGCATTCTGGTGATGAACACGATCATGTCGGGCGGTGAGCAGAAGACCGGCATCAAACACCGGATCGTCTGGGGCTTGATCCTGACCGCCGTGATCGGGACCTTGCTGATTGCTGGCAACGCCTCCGGCGGAGCGGACCCGATGGAGGCGCTGAAGAGCGCGATGATCATCGGCGCCCTGCCGTTCACGATGGTGATGGGTCTGATGTGCGTCGCCTTGGCCGGAGCACTCTATCGCGATGTCAGCCGCGACAAACTCAGCGCGCCCTCAACCGAGCCCGCCGAGTAACGAAAATGAACCGGGCGGGATCGATAGAACACCGCCCGGTTCCTGTGAAGGTCTGCTTTGGGTCAGCAAAATCCGTATTGCACACTAACCTAACGACCGGTTCGCCAAGCATTGCTGCTGTTCGAACGGCGTACTGCATCCGGTAGTCTGGGCTCGAAGCGGCCAACCGACGCTTTCGCTCATCAGGGAGGATCAAACCCTAGAGGGCGATCCAGTTTCCGGTTTCGGCGCTTTCGTAGATCGCCTCCTCGATCTGTTGATTGCGCAGGTAGGCTCGTGCCTCGGTTTCCGGCTGGCGGCCCGCAATCCAGGCATCGATGATATGGTGGCAGGTCAGGTAGACGCAATCGCCGCCGAAGAGGTGGTCTCGCCATGGGAATTTTTGTTCGGTCTCATCATTGGCACCGAAGGAGCGCAGCCATAGCCGTCCTTCGCCATCCAGCCTCAGCGTGCCCTCCGACCCTTCGGTCCACATCTCGCCCATGGTGAGGCGGCGGTTCTCGGCCACGTGATTGGCCAAACGATTGCCGTCGAAAAGCCCGCGTGCGCCACCCTCAAAGTCAAACAGGACAACACCCGCATCCTCGCCCGTGATCTCCGGGTTGAGCCGGGCGAGACGCGCGAAGACACCGGTGGGCTCGCCCATTAGGTAGCGGAAGGTATCGACCCAGTGGATCGCGGTCTCGTGGACCAGAAAGCGCGGCATCTTTTGGAAATAGGGCTGGCGGTCCAGATATGCGTCCAGCCCCTGCCCATCCCCGGGTCTCAGCCTGAAAGTCACCTGATAGAGCTGGCCCACAGCCCCGGTCTCGATCAACCGTTTGGCTTCGCGATACCAGGGCTGGAAGCGGACATTTTCGTGCACCGCCAAGGGAAATCCATGTACCTCGGAAAGCGCGATTGCCTCGCGGGCGCCCGCGGCACTGCCGCAGAATGGCTTCTGGCAGATGACCGGCACGCCGAAGGGCGCCAGCCGCTCGATCAGAGGCAAGTGCGCGGCGGGCGGGGCGGTGATGTCGACCAGGCCCGGACCAACGCTATGCATCATCTCGGTCGGGTCGGCGAAGACCGGCAGCGGTTGGCCAACCGTCCCGTAGCGTCGCGCGGTCTCGGCCGCCTCGGCCGGATCTGGCACGCAAATTGAGACGACTTCCGCCTCGTCGATCCGGCTCCAGGCATCGTAGTGGAACTGGCCGAAATAGCCGGCGCCGATCACCGCGACCCGGACCGGCGCGCGCAAGCCTAGGTCTCCGCCCGATCATGCGCGGCGTCAAGCGCGGTGCCAACCGCGGAAAAGACCACGTCCGTCCCCGCGTCTCCGCCCAATTCGCAGGTCTTGAGTCCACCACCCTTGAATGCCGCGTCCACCGCGTCCCGCATCAGCACCCCGGCGCGGCCCGCCTCGGCCACCCCCTTCTCGCGGCCAAGCCACTCCAGCATCATCGCCGCCGAGAGGATCATCGCGGTCGGGTTGGCCAGCCCCTGCCCCGCGATGTCCGGAGCCGAGCCGTGGCAGGGCTGGAAGACCGCGTGCTCGTCGCCGATATCGGCCGAGGGTGCATACCCCATACCGCCGATCAGGCCCGCACCCAGATCCGAAAGAATGTCGCCGAACATGTTCTCGGTGATCAGCACGTCGAGATCGCAGGGCTTGGTGACCAGGGCAAGCGCGCAGGCATCGATATACATGTGATCGGCGGTGATCTGCGGGAACGCCTTAGCCCGGGCATCGAATATCTCGCGGAACCAGGCAAAGGCGCGGAAGACATTGGCCTTGTCGACGCAGGTGGCGCGGCCCTTGCCGCCGGAGCCGTGGCGCTGCTCCGCGAGACGTAGACCAAAATCGTGCAGCCGTTCCGAGACCGAACGGGTCAGCACCATGGTCTCGGTGGCACGGGTCTCGGTGACCTCACCCTTCCCGTGCGAGGCAAACAGCCCCTCGGTCGACTCGCGTAAGATCACGAAATCCATCTCGCGCGCCTTCGGGTCGGCCAACACCACCGGGACGCCCGGCACCGCGCGGATGGGCCTGACACCCGCATAAAGGCCGAACTCGAAGCGCAGGTCGAGCTGGGGCGAGATCTCAGTGCCGTCGGGGTAGCGCACGCTGGGCAGGCCCATAGCGGCGAGCAGGATCGCGTCCGAGGCGCGCGCGGTGTCCATCGAGGGCTTCGGCAGCGCCTCGCCCTGATCGCGGTAATGCGCCGCCCCAGCGGGGCAGTCGACCGGCGTGACCGAGAAACCGCCGGTGCGGGCCGCGGCGCGGCGGATCAGATCAATGGTCGGCGCGGTAATCTCGGGGCCGATCCCGTCGCCTGCGAAGACAGCAATGCGAAAATCGGCCGAGTTGCTCATGTGGTAATTCTTTTCATGGGGGTGGCACCTGTGCCATGTGATCGGGAAGGCGGGTCTCGCCCGCGATAAGAAACTGAAAAGATTGGGGCACGCAATGTTTGTCGTCACCGTCGCCTTCGAGGTCGATCCCGCTGCGGCGGAGGTTTTCCTGGCGCGCACCAGCCAGCAGGCCCGGGACAGCCTGGAACGCGAGCCGGAATGTTTCCGGTTCGATGTTTGCCGCGACCCGGATCAGGCCGGGCGTTTCCTGCTCTACGAAATCTACAGCGACGCCGAGGCGTTTCAGACCCATCTGGAGACTGCCCATTTCAAGACCTTCGACGACGATGTGGCGCCGATCATCCGGGCAAAGACGGTGCAGACCTGGGAGCTGACGGGCTAGCCGATATGGCGCCGTAGAGCGGCGATCAGCGCCTCGCCGGCGGCCGGGTCCACGTCCAAATGCGTAACGATGCGAATGCGACGCGGGCCGAAGGCGCCGATCAGGCAGCCATCGGCTTTCATGCGTTCGACCAGGGCCGGGGCATCGGGTGCATCCTCGGCCAAATCAAAGATGATGATGTTGGTATCGACCGGCAGAAGCGTAGCGGTACCCGCCATTGTGGTCAGCTCAGCCGCGATCCGCTGCGCCAGTTTGTGGTCGTCGGCCAAGCGGTCCACATGGTGGTCGAGAGCGTGGATGCACATGGCGGCGATGACCCCCGATTGGCGCATCGATCCACCTGTCCGCTGCTTGATCCCCCAAGCGCGGTCGATGAAATCGCGCGAGCCCGTCAGCACCGCCCCGACCGGCGCGCCGAGGCCCTTGGTGAAATCCAACCAACAGGAATCGTACGCGGCGCAGTGATCGCGGGCGGTTGCGCCCGAGGCCACCACGGCGTTCAGCAGCCGGGCGCCGTCGAGATGAGTGGCGAGGCCCGCTTCCTTCGCCGTTTCGGCAACGGCGGTCAGCGTTTCGACCGGCCAGACCCGGCCGCCGCCCATATTGGCGGTCTGCTCGGCGCAAAGCAGGCTACTGCGCGGGATGTAGCGTGATTGCGGGCGAATCGCCGCGGTTACCTGGTCTGGCTGGTAGACCCCGTTGACGCCGTCGAGCACCCTGGGCGCGACACCGGAGAAGGCGCTGGCCCCACCACCCTCGGAGTTCACGATATGGCAGGTGCGATCGCAGATGAACTCGTCGCCCGGCCGCGTGTGGAGATGGACCGCAATCTGGTTGCACATGGTGCCGGACGGGAGGAAGATCGCGGCCTCCTTGCCCATCATCTCCGCTACTCGTTCCTCGAGCTGGATCGTGGTCGGATCCTCGAACTTCTGCTCGTCGCCCACGGGCGCGTCCAGCATCGCTTCGCGCATCGCGCGCGTGGGCTTGGTCTTGGTGTCTGAGTAGAAGTCATGCATCGGTCGAGCCTCCGTTCGGTCGACCCTCACGTAACGAAGCGCCGCGATCAATCCCTCAATCGATCGGCTGAATGCGCCGCCGCATCATCTCGGCGAAACGCACCGCGTGAGGCTTGCGCTCGGCCTGGCGAGGCCAATGCAGGTTGATCGTATCCGGCAGCGGCATGGACATACCGGGGATGCGCACCAACGCACTGGTATCAAGGCGCGGCTGGACCGAGCGCGCGTATCCGAGCGCGATCCCCTCGCCGCGCTCGGCGACGTCGAGGCAGATCTGGTAGGAGTTGAAGACCAGGCCCTTGATCGGCTCGGGTTCCTTCACCCGGAAGAGCGCCAGGAAGGCGCGCCAATCGGGCCATTTTCGGCCGGGATCCTCGAGATGCAGCAGGGGCTGCTTCGCGATTTCGACCGCACCAGGATCCGGCGGCAGCTTGGCCGCGAGGCCCGGCGAGCAGACCGGGAAAATCGCGTCATCGGCGATCGCTTGGGTTTCGAATCGGTCCTCGGCCCAGCGTCCGTACTGCAGACCCAGATCGAAGGGTTCGCGGATCACCTCGATTGGGTCGGACGACGCGATGAAGCGCAATCTTATATCTGGATTGCGCTGCTGGAACGCGCCCACCGCGGGGGCAATGATCGCGGTCGCTAGCGAGAAGTCCGAGAAGATCGTCAGGGTTTTTGGCCCCGACCCGGCTTCGCGCAACGTCTCGGCCACAGCAGCAAGGTCGCCGAGCGCAATTCTCAGAACGGCGGCGAACCGGTCCGCGTGCTCCCTAGGAGCCACATCGTGGCGGCGCCGTTCGAAAAGCGCGAGGCCCAGATCCGTCTCCAACTCGCGAACCCGCCGGCTGATGCTCGCCTGCGAGAGCGCCAGCTCGTCCCCGGCACGGGTGAAGCTGCCATGACGATAGGCGGCCTCGAACGCGGCCAAAGCGCCTAACGGCGGCAGACGGCGAAAGAGATCAGTCATTTGGAATTCAAATACCTTATTTTACGAAACGTTCGTCTGAATAGAGATTCAACAAGATACCTTCGCATCCAGCGAATGGCTAGTGACAGGAGAAAGCAGATGTCGACCGCACATGAACTCGACAAACTCGATATGAACCCCGCGACGCTGGAGCGGGAATGGTTGGTGACCGTCGACACGCCCGAGGGCGGTGTCGATATCGTGCTCGAAGCATTGGGCCGCGAGCTGCCCTTGGTCCAAGGGCCTTACGACAATTGCCTGTTCGTCTGCGAAAAAGGCTATCAGCGGTTCCGCGCGCTGGAAGGCTCGCATGCGGGCGCCGAGGGCACGATTCATCAGACGCTCGCCCAGCAGATTGTCTTTTCACTGCCGCCAGACCGCGACCTGGTAAGCAAGGCGTTCGACGTGATCTTCTCGGTGCATGTGAACGAGGAACCGACGATCCGCGTCGAGGAGGTCTGGGGCAGCCGGTCGAAACTGCTCGACGACAAGGACAACCCAAACCGCTACTGGAACCGCCCAGACGCAGAACGCCTGCACGGGAATGCGGTCGGATGAGCGGGAAGCCCGACATGGACATTCTGCGAGAGGGGTTCGACACCCGCCCGATCGAGATGCAGCCCATGTGGCTGATCATGTTCCAAGCACCGCAGGAAGACGTGGACCGAATTTTCGACGCGGTGACCGAGATTGCACCGCTCGCCCAGGCCAACACCGACCGCAACGGCTATCGCGCACCTGGCGGCGTCGAATACTATCGCCCCGGCGAGGGAGCCCCAACCGGTGCCGAAGAGGAAACAAGGCACCGGCCAGACGTGGACGAGATGAGATTCTTTCTGCCGCGAGACGCCGCGATACTGAATCGGGTCATCGAGGCGATCTACGAAGTCCACAGCTACTACGAGCCGGTGATCACCGTCACTGAAGTGCTGCGCAGCCAATGCAAAGGGCTCGACGACCGTGAGAACCCGCATCGATGGTGGAACAAGGACGGCGACTGGAAAGCGCGGACCGGATGACCATCGACTTGACGGACTACCGCGCCGCCTCAGGCACATTCGTCCCGGTCTGGACCCTCGAGGTCCAGACCTTGCCTGAGGACACGGACCGGATTCTCGATGCGGTTATGGCGGTGCATCCGCTGAGCTATGGACGCTATCAGCGCAATGCCAGCATCTCGGCAATCGGCCGCGAAACAGCGCAGCCCGAAGCCGGGTCCACCACCGACACGCATCAGCCGGGCTTTGCGCCCGGCGCGACCGAGACCTATCCGATGGTCGAGTTGAAGGTCTCGGTCGAGCGGGACCTAAAGATCTTGGAGCAGGTGATGGACGCCATCCTTGGCGCTCATCATTACGAGGAGCCGGTCATCTTCCTTCGCGAGGATTGGGCGAGCAGGGCAAACTACGATCCCCTTAGCGACAATCCCAACCGATGGTGGAACAATGGGCGGGGCTTGCCGCCGAACCTTGCTAACTAGTTCGGGAACCTGACCTTGAGATCAGCTACCTGCTCTTGCGTCAGGAACCGGGTCTTCTCGCCGCGCAGCATCAGGTAGAGCTTCGCAGTTTCTTCCAGCTCCTCCGCTGCGTTGACCGCATCGGTCAGTGACTTACCGGCGACGACCGGGCCATGATTGGCGAGCAGCATGGCATGGTGGTGCTTGGCCTTGTCGCGCACTGCCTCGGCCAGCGCCCGGTCGCCGGGGGCAAAATAGGGGACCAGCGGCAGGGCACCGACGCGCATCACGTAGTAGGCAGTGACCGGCGGCAAGACGTCCGCCGGGTCGACCTCGGCGAGGCAGGAGACCGCGACCGAATGGGTCGAGTGGAGGTGGACGACCGAGGTCATCTCGGGTCGTTCCTCATACATCGCCAGATGCAGGAATGCCTCCTTCGAGGGCTTGTCGCCGGAGAGATGCGTGCCATCGGGGCCGACCAGCGACAGACGCTCCGGGTCCAGCCGGCCCATCGAGGAATTCGTGGGCGAGACGATCATGCCGGCCTCGGTCATCACCGAGACGTTGCCCGAGGCGCCACAGCCATAGCCGCGCAGGAAGAGGGATTTGGCGAGGATGCAGATCTCCTCGCGGATCGTGGCTTCCGCTGGGGTCATGGGGCGCTCTCCAGGGCATCGGCGAAGAAGGTCTCGGCGCCGAAATTGCCGGATTTGAGCGCGAGTGCGATGGGGGCATCGCCCATGGTCGCGCACCAAGGCACGCCCGGGGCGATCGAGGGGCCGACCGCCAGCCGCTCGGCACCCAGCGCCTTGGCGACCGCGCCCGAGGTCTCGCCGCCCGCAACAACGAAGCGGCGCGCCCCGGCACTACACGCCGCGACAGCGATATTGGCCAGCATATTCTCGACCAGCGACGCCGCACGGTCGCGGCCCAACGCCTTCTGCGCGGCCTCGACATAGTCCGGGGGCTGCGTCGCGGCGATAAGCGCCGGGGCATCCTGGCCTCGCAGCCAATCCAAGGCGCTGTCAGAGGTTTGCCTGCCATCGGCGATTGCCAACGGATCAAGCTGCAGCAAGGCGCATCCATCGTTCCTCCAACGCGCCACCTGAGCATTGGTCGCGGTCGAGCAGGATCCGGAGAGCATCAGCGTCCCGCCGCCGATCTTGGGCAACGCGTCGGGCTGGCCGCCGGCGAGCCGTCCGGCGGCGCCGAAGCTTGCTGCCAGGCCCAGGCCCAGACCCGAGGCCGCCGTGACCAGCGGCATGTCCGCCGCCGCCTGACCCAGCGCCGCGAGATCGGCATCTGTCAGCGCATCGACTACCACGTGGGCGGCGCCGTCGGCGGCCAATGCCGCCAAAGCCTCGCGGATGGCGCCCGCGCCCTCGGCCACCGTCCGCCAGGGAATGAGACCGACCTCCGTGCCGCCCACGAGTTGCGCGCCCACGACCCGCCGCAGGTCGGCATCGGTCATCGGGGTCAGTGGGTGATTGCGCATCCCCGATTCCGATAAGAGCTGGTCGAAGACGAAGAGCTTGCCTTGGTAGATCGTGCGGCCGTTCTCCGGGAAGGCGGGGCAGTAAATGGTCTGCGCAGCGTCGGTCTCGGCCATCAGCGCCTCGGCGACCGGGCCGATATTCCCCTGGGGAGTCGAATCGAAGGTCGAGCAATATTTGAAATAGCACTGCCCGGCGCCTGCTTTCGCCGCCCATCGCCAGCTTGCCACGCTCTCGGCCACCGCCTCGGCGACCGGCGCCGTGCGCGACTTGAGCGCGACGACCACCGCCTCGGCCTCGGGCGCCGGTTCGTTCGCGTCCGGCGCACCCAGGCGCAGCACGGTCCGCATCCCGCCGCGTGCCAGCATGGAGGCGAGGTCGGTCGCTCCGGTGAAATCATCGGCCACGGCGCCGAGAAGTGGCGTCATTTCCTGCTCCAAAACCCGCAAGGTCGGACCGACTGTAGAAGGCTTTGCCGACCGGGAAAATCGCTTTCCGGCGACACGGGTCCGCGCGGCTGTTATCAGAGCCTGATGAACCGCGCGGCGATCGGCGTGATTTGGGGGCTGAGCTTCATCGTGCTGGAGTCGATCCAGTTCGTATTCTTCGGCAATATCTTCCAGCGCATGAGCTCGGTGCAGTTCGGGTTCCTGGTCTTCGGCATCAGCACGATCGGCTTCATCGGCTGGGCGGCTTGGGCCAGACCTGCCGAGTTGCGCTTGGCATTCTGCGGGCGCCGTAGTGTCGTCGCGATGAACATTGCGGCGACATTTTCCTGGATCTTCTTTCTGATCGCCGTGCAGCTGATCGAGCCTGCCATTGCCTACACAATCGGCGCGGGCGCGATGCCGCTGACCGCTTGGCTGGTCAACCGCGCAGGCGTGCCCGAAGGCGAAACCATGCGCAACCGGTTCGAGGCGGCAGGCAATGTCCTGATCCTCGCAGCGATTGCCTATTTGGCGGTAATCACGATTGCCGGGCAATCAGGCTTTGTGCGCGGTGGCACATGGGTCGCGGTCGTCGGCGTCACGCTGGCATTCGTCGAAGGGGCAATCTTCACTTGGATGCTGATCTTCGGCCAGCGGCTGGACCGCGCGGGCGTCGGGCCTGCCGTCGCCTTCGGCCTGCGCTTTCCTCTATATGTCATCGTCGCCGGCGGTCTTGCCACGGTTGGATTCGACCACAAGGCGGCGTTGCCCGCGTCCGAGATCGCCGTGATAGTTGCCATTGGCCTGGCCTTCGTCGTGCCGCCGCTCTATGCGCTGCAGCGAGCCGTTGCGCTGATCTCGACGCTGACGATCAGCGCGCTGACGGCACTGGGGCCATTCATCATATTCGGAATGCAGATGATCGAGGGCCGGGTCGCCTATTCCAGCGAGACCCTGATCGGCCTGGGCGTCTATTTTGCTGGGGCGACCCTGGCGGCATTCGGCGCGGTCAGGGCGAACGTTGTCGCGTCTGCGGCCCGCCCGGCCAACAAGCCCCGCTCCGCTGATCGTGGGTTGCCGCCGCGCCCAGCGCAGTTAAGTTGATACCGCACTGATCGGCCGCATCAACCGTCGCACTGCGCAAGACGGACCGTGCCGGGAAGGTATCCGGGGGAATGTTCGAGGCAGTTCGGCGGGAGGCCGGCAGGGCGGGATGGGACGATTGAGGCTTATCCTTCGCACCATCGCGACGGTGGCCATGGCCGCGTTGGCCGGCTGCGGTGAAAACGGTGGGCTGGAACCGGTTGTGTTCTCCCAGCCCGAGACGGCGCTGAGTTATGAGGTAACGCTGATCGGATCGCCGTCGGACGAGGTCGCGGCGCTTGCTGAGCAATCGCTTTCTGCCTATCGGTTCCAGGACAAGGGGGCCGCGAGCCTGGCGTTTCTGCGCCGCCGAGGCGAGGGCGACCTACCGATCTTGCTAAAAATCTTGCGCTCCCACGGGTATTACATGGCGGAGGCCTCGGCGCTGGCCGAAGAGACAGGGGACGGTGTCGCGCAATTGACGATTACCGTCGAACCTGGTGAGGCGTTCATTCTGACCGCCCATGACCTTGTGATCGAGCAATCTGCAACCGTGGCTCCACCAGCGCTCGTAGCGTCAGATTTCGGCTCACCGGTCGGTGAGCAGGCACTCGCCGCCGAGATCGCGGCGGCCGAGGCAGCCGCGGTCGATGAGCTGAAGCGGCGCGGCTATCCCTATGCGCGGTTCGAGGGGCGCAAGGGCTTGGCCGATCCCCCAGCGGCCACGCTGAGGGTCGAGAGCGGGATCGTGGCCGGGCCGTCTTTTATCTTCGGGCCGGTCACTATCGAGGGTCTCGAACAGGTCGATGCGGACTATTTGCTAACCTATCAGCCCTGGGAAGAAGGCGCGACATTCGCCACGGACGCGCTGGACGAGTTCCAGCGCAGTCTTTTCGGCACTGAGCTGTTCGCCGCAGCGACCGTGACGGTGCCCGAGACACCACCGGAGGGCGCCGAGCCCGTACCATTGCCGGTCACCGTGACCGTCGAGGAAGGTCCGCGCCGGCGCATCGCGGGAGGATTGCGATATGATACTGATCTGGGGCCCTCTGTGCGCACAAGTTTCCAGCACCGCAACCTGTTTGGCGCAAACGAGCGCCTGTTGATCCAGAGTGAGGCCGGACTAATCGAACAGAGCGTCGGCATCGCACTGCGCAAGCCGCAATTCCAGCGGCCAGGGCAGGATCTTCTCACCGATCTCACAGGCGAGCGCACCACCGACGACGCGTTCGATTCCCTGAGCCTGACGGGCTTTCTGGGGCTAGAGCGCCAGGTGACCAAACGCTGGAAGGGAGGGTTCGGCGCGCTGGTGGAGGCCAGCCTGATCGAAAATGCCGGCGGGGAATCGGAGGCGTATCTATTGGGCGCACCTGTTTTCGCCGCCTATGACGGCTCGAACAACCTTCTGAACCCGACCAAGGGAGCACGGGCGCGGTTTGTGGCGACGCCCTTTTTAGGTACCGAGGACGGCGAGATGTCGGAATTCCTGGTGCTGGATGCAAAGGGCTCGGTCTATCAGCCGGTGGACTGGGAGCATCGCTATGTGATCGCCGCCCGGGGGCGCTTTGCCGCGATCCCAGCGCCCAGCCTGGATGTGATCCCGGCCACCAGGCGGCTCTACGCCGGCGGCGGCGGGTCGGTCCGAGGCTACAAGCAGGATTTCGTCGGACCTTTGGACGCAAACCGCGACCCGATCGGCGGGCGCTCGGCGCTGGAAGCGGGCCTCGAGTTCCGGGCCGGTCTTTGGAGCGATGTCGGCGGCGTTGTCTTCGCCGAGGCGGGATCGGTGTCGACGGCGGTCTGGCCGGATTTCGAGGAGGACATCCAGGGGGCTGTTGGCGTGGGCCTACGGTATTTCTCGCCCGCCGGGCCGATCCGGCTCGACATCGGCTTCCCGGTCAATGGGCGCGGGGTGGACGATTTCTTCCAGTTCTACTTCTCGATCGGGCAGGCCTTCTGATGCGGCGCGTGGTGATCATCCTGACGCTGATCGTTCTCCTGGACCCGGGGGGCGCGCGGGCCTTGTTCGAGCTGCCCTCGATCAAGAACAAGCTGATCGAGCTGGCGCTGAGCCAGATATCGACGCCGGGCTCGTTCGAGGTGACGGCGGAGGAGATCGAGGGCGGCGACGATGGCTCGACCAGCCTGATCGGCGTGAATGTCTCGGACGGCCGGGGGGTCTGGCTGATGCTGGAGCAGCTGACGTTTGACTGGGAACCTGACAAGCTGCTGGCGGGCGAACTGGCAATCAGCCGGTTGGAACTGCTGGGGCTAACCGTCGCCCGGCCACCTTCTGAGGATTCGGAGCCGCCCGAACTGAAGCCACAGGAACCTTGGGCCGAAAGCCTCTTCGACTGGCCACGGGCACCGATTGCGTTGACGATCGAAGGCGTGCGGCTGGAACGGGTCGCGATCGCCGAGGGTGTGCTGCCCCAAGCGATCCGGTTCGACGCCGACGCGCGGGCCCGGGACAAGGGGGATTTGCAGGAGCTGGAACTGGCGCTCAGGCGCACGGACGAGGTTGCCGGAACCATCCGCATCGCGATGAAGCGCGACTTCGCCGCCGGAACGCTGGCGCTGGAGATGACCGCTGATGAGGCCGCGGGTGGTATGGTGGCCGCCACGGCGGGGCTGAAAGCGGACAAGCCCGCCCAGCTGGTCTTGCGAGCCGGGGGGCCGTTGACCGATTGGCAGGTGGATTTCGACGCTCAGATCGACCGCGTCGTTACCGCAGCAGGGCGCGCGACGTTCAGAAACACCAACCGCCTGGCGGTGGACGCGGATTTCGCTGTGATGCCGGGCCCCGAGTTGGAGGCGGAGTTGGGGCTTGCTTTGGCCACGGTTTTGGGCGAGCGGGCCGAACTGATTGCGCGGATCACTCAGCAGGACGGCGGGATGATCGAGGTTGTCTCGGGACATCTCCGCTCACCCGCACTTAATCTGACCGCCTCCGGCGCCTATGCGGCCGGTGCCGGCGAAAGCGACCTGGCGATCGACCTGGAGGCTCTGGCACCGATTTCCGATCTGGCCGACGGCGTGGCGTTCGAACGCCTTGGCTTAGAGGGGCGGGTAACCGGACCGCAAGGCGCGTTGGCGGCCAATGGTACGATCTCGCTGACCGGACTTGCGACCGCGCCGTTCGATGCGGCGGGGCTTCGGCTCGACGGCAAGGTGAGCCAGACGGATGAAGGCGCCACGTTCGGCCTCGGCGGCACGGGCGAGGCGCTGCGGATCGACCGGGTCGGGCCGGACGTGATCGATGCTGCGAGCCTCCGGCTCGATGGCGCGTTGGCCGGGGACGTGCTGACACTCGCAATGCTCGATCTCGGCTCGCAGGCGCTGAAGGCGACGGCTTCCGGGGATTACAATCTGGCCACAAGCGCGGGCGATCTGTCCATTGGCATCTCGGCCCCCGATCTGCGCCTGGTCGCGGGCGCGTACGACCTGGCAGCGGAGGGGTCGATCAGTGCCGATTTAGCAGTTTCGCTGGTGAGAGAGACCTTCGATGCGACGTTGGAAGCGGCGCTGGAACGCTTTGTTCTGGAGACGGCTCGCGCCGAGCGGTTGGCGCTAGTCGGCACCGCCAGGCAGGAGAGCGGACGCCTTACCTTCGATCTTTCCGGTGGTGGCGTGGGCCTGGTGCTCGACAAGATCCCGGCTGATTTGACCGAAACGCTGGACCTTACTTTGACCGGGGCCATGGCGGATGGGACGCTGACGCTGGATAGGGCCGACGTAGCCTCGCCGCTTATTTCGGTCGAAGCCTCGGGGATTGTGGCTCTATCGCAGCGTACGCTGGCGATCGACTACAGCGCGGCGTCGACGGAACTGGCGCCGGTGGCCGCAGCCTATGACGTTGCCGCGGGCGGCGCGCTGAATGCATCTGGCCGCGCGCAGGGAAGCGTCGACGCGCCCCGTCTCGACGGTTCGGTGTCGCTCGCGGGTGCGCGCTTTCAGGATGCGGACTATGGAGATCTGAGGCTCGTTCACGATGTGGCCGTAGGCCAAACCCTTGAGGGCCGCGTCGAGATCGCCAAGACCGGCGGCGCGTTTGGCGATGCGAACGCGGAAACCCAGTTCCGGCTAGCAGGCGATCGTCTGAATTTGTCCGACACTGACGCGCGGGCATTGGGCGCGACAATTGCCGGCGCTGCAGACATCGATTTGGGAACGATCCTGGCGGAGGGCGCCTTCGATGTGGCGGTCACGGACCTCGGAACCATCGGGCGACTCGCCGGCACACCGCTGTCCGGCGCCGTTCGGGGCGCGATTGGGCTTGGTTCGGCGGAGGGCCGCCAGGACGCGACAGCCGACCTACGTCTCTCTGGGGTCGAGACGGGTACCGCCCGCGTCGGCGACGCCCGGGTGCGGTTCGCTGGAAAGGACCTGTTCGGCACTCCCGGGATCGACCTGGCGACAGATGCGAGCGGGATTGCTGCTGGGGCGGTGACACTGGATCGCGCCCGGATTACGGCAAAGGGGCCAACAACCGCGGTGAACTTTGAGGCGGATGCCGCTGGCACACTGCTGGAGGACAAACCGCTGACCTTCGCGCTTGGCGGGCAGGCAGATGCACGCGACGATCCGATCCAGGTGAACTTGGCACGCCTCGCCGTCACAGCGGCTGGGGACCGGATCGAGCTGCGCCGCCCTTTGCGGTTGCGGCTGGGTGACGGGCTGGTCGAGGCGCGCGGGCTGGACTTTGGGCTGCCGGACGGCGGTGCCCTGACTGGCGACGTGGCCATGCAGGGTGGCGGATTGACGGGCGATCTGGCGCTCACCCGGTTGCCCTTGGACATCCTAGAGCGCTGGGCCGATCTGCCGGTCCGGAGCGGCATGATGGACGGCAGTGCGCGATTTCGGACGGGCGTCGCACGTGCCGATCTGTCCGCGCAGATCCGTGGGCTCGGTTTCGACAAGACCGAGGACGCAATCCAGAATATGGACGCCGATCTGCAGGCGGGATGGGCGGGCCGGTCGGTAGAGGCCCGCGCCGAGGTACGTGGTGACTTTGGCGAACCGTTCCGCGCCAATGTCAAGGTCCCGGTCAGCCGCAGCGCCAACGGGTTGCCGCGGCAGGCACGCTCAGGCGCGATCGCCGGTGGTGTGACTTGGCGCGGCAGGCTTGGCGATCTCTGGGCGCTGGTGCCCGCGCCCGGTCATGTGCTGGACGGCGAGTTGGATATCGATCTGGGGCTGGGCGGCACCATGGCGGCGCCCAGCTATTCCGGCCGCGTCGACCTGAATGACGGCGCATACCAGAACCTGGACGCGGGCACGATCCTGACCGACATGACGCTGCGAACCAGCCTGGCCGCGGATGGCGGGATGCGGGTCACGGTCGAAGGCTCGGATGGAACCGCGGGCGGGACGGTGCGCGCGATCGCCGATCTGAGCGCGGCGGAAGGCCTGCCGGCGGTCGCGGCCACGATCGACATAGACGCCGCGACCCTGGTGCGCCGGGACGACGTGACCGCGAAGATCAGCGGCGATCTGGCCTTGAATGGGCCGGTCGATGACATGCTGCTGAAAGGCGGTCTCTATGTGGACAAGGCCGAGGTGCGGCTGATCAACAACGCGCCGCCCAGCGTGGTCGATCTGGAGGGCATTCGCATCAAAGGCGCGCCCGAGGGGGACGGCGACGGGGACGGCGACAGCGTGCTGACCTTGGACCTGAAAGTGCAGGCTAAGCGGGATACCTTCGTGCGCGGCCGGGGGCTCGATTCCGAATGGGGAATGGATTTGGCAGTGACCGGGGACGCGGCCGCCCCTGTGATCACCGGCACGATTGAGCGGGTGCGCGGCGGGTTGGACCTGCTGGGCAAGCGCTTCGACCTGGCACGCGGCAAGATCACATTCGATGGCGGGGCCGAGATTGACCCGCTGATCGACGTGGCGATCGAGCGCGAGGACAATGACCTGCGTGGCGGCATCATCGTCGAAGGGCGCGCCTCGAAGCCGGATATCCAGTTTGCATCGACCCCTGCCCTGCCCGACTCCGAGGTGATGCCCAGGCTGCTGTTCGGCCAGTCGCGCCAGTCAATGACCGGTGCTCAGGCGATACAGCTTGCCACTGGGATCGCGACGCTGATGGGCGGCGGGCCTGGCACCCTGGACAGCGTGCGTGGAGTGACGGGGCTGGATGTGCTGCGCGTGGATGGCGAAACGCCGGAGGATGCGTCGGTCACCGTCGGGCGCAATATCGGCGAGGGCATCTTCGTCGGCGCGCGCCAGGGCCTGGGCGGCGCGGGCAGCACTGTGACTTTCGAGGTCGAGGTTTTCGATGGTGTGATCGTCGACACCGAGGTCGGCCAGGAGGGAAATTCCAGCGCCGGGATCAGTCTGAGGAAGGATTTCTGAGCCTTGCTCTCGATGCGCCGGATCTAGCTCGTGGCCAGGGCCGTTTCAAACGCCAATGCTCGCGACTGCCAGCAGCCCTTCTAGATCGAGATGCTCCTCTAGGTGATCCGCCAGCCGGTCGAGCACCTGATCCACATCGGCGTCGTAGGCACTGCCGGATGCCTCGGCGCCTAGGCGTTTCAGGAACGCGGCGCGGAAAGCGTCGCCGGTGAACATGCCGTGGAGATAAGCGCCGATCACGCGGCCGTCGGCGGATTGCGCGCCTTCGGGCTGGCCACCGATTTCAAAGACCGGCCGGGCACGGTCCGGACCGTCCGTGCGGCCTATATGGATCTCGTAACCCTCGACCGGGCATCCAGAGGCAAATTCGGTGCCGGCGACGCGCGTCAGCTGCTTTTCGGGCACCATCTGGGTGTCTACATCGAGCAGGGCCAGACCCTGGGTCTCTCCATGTGGGCCTTCGATGCCGTTTGGATCCGCCACCTTGCGGCCCAGCATCTGGTAACCACCGCAGATGCCGAGGATCATGCCGCCGCGGCGCCGGTGGGCGGTGAGGTCCACATCCCAGCCCTGTTCGCGCAGGAACGCCAGATCGCCCAAGGTTGATTTCGAGCCCGGAATGATGACTAGCGCGGCGTCACCGGGGATAGGCTCGCCCGGGCGCAGCATCTGGACGGTAACGCCGGGCTCTAGCTGCAGAGGATCGAGATCGTCGAAATTGGCAATCCGCGAGAGCTGTAGGCAGACGATTTTTACCGGTCCGACAGTCTCGCCTGGCCGGATATCCGCCGCATCCTCGGCGGGCAATCGATGGGCGTCCACGAACCAGGGAAGGACCCCGAAACCCGGCCAGCCGGTGCGGGCCTCGATCAGTTGGTAGCCGTCCGAGAATAGATCAACATCACCGCGGAACTTATTGATAATAAAACCTTTAACCAAGGCATTGTCCTTGGGCGGTAACAGCTCATGCGTGCCGACGATCTGAGCGATCACGCCGCCCCGGTCGATGTCCCCTGCCAGCACCACCGGCACCTGGGCGACCTCGGCGAAACCCATATTGGCGATATCGCCCTGGCGCAGGTTGACCTCCGCCGGGCTGCCCGCGCCCTCGACCAGGACCAAGTCGGCGCCATCGCCGACTTTCGCGAAACTCTCCAGCACGCCGTCGAGAAGTCTGGGTTTCAAGGCCGCGTAGTCGCGCGCCCGGGCCTGAGCCACACGTTGGCCTAGCAGAACGACCTGCGCGCCGGTCTCGGTCTCGGGTTTCAGCAGCACCGGGTTCATGTGAACCGAGGGCGGAACGCCGGCGGCCCGGGCTTGCAGCGCCTGGGCACGCCCGATCTCGCCGCCATCGGCGGTCACGGCGGCGTTATTCGACATATTCTGCGGCTTGAACGGGCGCACGGCCAGCCCGCGCCGAGCATAGGCGCGGGCCAGCCCGGCGACCAGAACCGACTTGCCGACATTTGAACCGGTGCCCTGAATCATGAGGCTCGCTGTCATGCGCCGCCCTTTAGAACGAGGGGCAACCCGGCAGCGACGAATTCCACACGGTCGGCGGCGGCGGCCACCTGTTGGTTAAGCCGCCCTTGCGCATCGCGGAAATCGCGGCCCAGCGCGTTCATGGGCGCCAGCCCCATGCCGATTTCATTCGAGACCAGGACGCTACGTCCTGGTGCCTCGCCCAAGACCGCGAGCAGCGCCTCGGTTTCGCGGCCCACATCGCGCTCGTGATGCATCAGGTTTGAGAGCCAAAGGGTCAGACAGTCGATTAACAGCGTCGTTCCGTCTGCGGCGTTTTCGCGGACGGACCCGGCAAGATCGAGCGGTGCCTCGGCCAGCCCCCAATCGGGCCCGCGCTCGGACTTGTGGAGACGGATGCGCTCGGCCATTTCGTCGTCCAGGGCTTCCGCCGTGGCGATGAAGATATGGGGCGGGTCGGAGGCGAGGCCGAGTGCCCGCGCGGACTTGCCCGACCGCGCGCCACCCAGGATCAGGGTCACATGGCCCATCAGACCGCCTCCGATGCGAATTGAATCGGGGTCGCGTGCGGCACGGGCTCGGCAAAGACGGCCTCGAAGCTGGCGCCGGTTAGGATCATCCGGGCGGCGCGGATCGGCCCCGCGTGGGAGACCAGGGCGGTCCCTGTTCGAACCCCGGTCAATGCCGCCTCGACACGGGCGTGGACGGCTTGGAAGCTTTCGCCGCCTGGCGGGGCGATGGTCCAGGGGTCGTCGGCCCAGAGGTCGCTTTGCGTCCGGTCGATTGCGTCCCAGGCAACACCCTCCCAAGCGCCGAAGTCCATCTCGACCAGACGTGAATCGCGGTTGAGCGCGACGCCGTCCCGGCGGGCCAGGGCTTCCGCCAAATCGCTACAGCGTAGGGCCGGGCTCGCGATGACACGGGTTACAGCCGGGGTCGCCACGAGGGCCGCGGCGATCTCGTTGGCGGCACCCGGTCCGATATCCAGGTCCATCCGCCCATAGCAGGTGCCCGGCGCGACGGCCGGTCGTGGATGGCGCAGGAAGATCACGCCCAGGCCCCCGCCAGGACGACCAGGACAGCAACCTCGCCGATCTGTGCCGAAGCGCCCAGGACATCGCCCGTATAACCGCCGATCCGGCCGGCCACGCGCACCAAGAAGACCGCACACAAGCCTACGCCTACGCTCAACGCCAGAAGACCTGCCCAACCGCCGATCAACGCCAGGACGAGCGCGGTGCCGGCCGCGATCGCGATCTCAGGAACCCCGGCACCGTCCGCGATGTCATTGCCTGACCTATCCTCGCGAGCATAGCGCCAATAGGCAGTTGCCGGCACCATCGCCACGCGGCCGATGCCACCCCCCAAAACCAGCGCCAAGGCCCCGGCGCAGGGCCCGAGCAGCGTTAGGGCGCCCCAGCGCAAGCCGACCGAGAGGATCAGCGCCAGCACGCCGTAGGTGCCGATCCGGCTGTCGCGCATGATTTCGAGGATGCGCGCCCGGTCGCGGGCGCCCAGGCCGTCGGCACAATCGGCCAATCCATCCTCGTGGAGCGCGCCGGTCAGCCAAGTCAATGCCGCGAGCGAAAGGCCAGCGGCGAGGGCGGTGGGCAACAGGAGACTGGCGAGCCAGAAGACCAGTCCGCCGGCCGCCCCGACCGCCGCACCCGCCAGAACGAAATACCGGCTGGCCACGGCCAACCGGCCCGGCGCCCAACCAACCCAGGCGGGCACGGGCAAACGGGTCAGAAACCCAAGCGCCGAGAGAAACAGCGCCAGTTCCGTGCGCACAGACATCACGGCCCCTTGCCGGAGATACCTGCGCTCTCGAACGTGGCCATCTCGTTCAGCATGGCACAGGCGGCGCGCAGCAGCGGTTGCGCCAGAAGGGCGCCCGTGCCTTCGCCGAGACGCAGGTCCAGGTCGATCAGCGGATTGGCGCCCAACCAGTCGAGCATGGCGCGGTGACCCGGCTCGTTCGAGCGGTGGGCGAAGACGCAATAAGGCTTGACCTCGGGACGTGCCGCCAGCGCGGCCAACGCGGCGGAAGTGGCGATGAACCCGTCGACCAGGACCACGGCGCCCGCCGAAGCCGCGCCGATCAGCGCTCCAGACATCGCAGCGATCTCGAGCCCACCGAAAGCCGACAGCGCGTCCACCGGCGCAAGCGGTCCAGGCCGACGCGCGGCCGCGCGGGCAAGAATTCCCAGCTTTCGGTCGATGCCCCGAGCATCGAGCCCGGCGCCGGGACCAGTCAGCACACCAAGCTTGATGCCAGCTATGGCATGGGCCAGCAAAGCCGCCGCCGAGGTGTTGCCGATGCCCATCTCGCCAATGGCGATGACCCTGGCGCCACCATCCACTGCCTTCGATGCGAGATCGGCGCCGAAGGCAAGCGCCTGGGCCACCTCGTCGGAGGTCAGCGCATCTTCGACCGCCGCATTCCGGGTGCCGCGCCGAATGTTGGCCCGCACGAGACCAGGCGCATCGGCCAGAACCGCGGCGACACCCGCATCGACGACGGTGACGTCCACACCATTCGTCCGGGCAAAGACCGTCGACGCAGCGCCCCCGGCGAGGAAGTTCAGCACCATCTGGGCAGTAACCTCCTGCGGCCAGGCGGAGACACCCTCCGCAACGATGCCGTGGTCGCCCGCGAAGATGAATAGCCGCGCCGGATCAGCGGCCGGCGCGCGCGCGTTCTGAGCCAGCGCCATCTGCAGTGCCAGGGCTTCGATCCGCCCCAGGCTGCCCGGCGGCTTGGTCTTGGAGTCGATCGACGCCTGAACAGCCTTGGCCAAAGGCGCGTCAGTGGGCGTGATGGCGAGGTCGGTCAACATGGGATGAAGCACCCAATCCAATGTCCCGGCCTTGAGCCGGGACCCCGATGGTCATCGGGCTCCGCGAGGCCCCGGATCAGGTCCAGGGCATCCGGTAAGCAGCGGACCACTAACCTTCCGGTCCCAACGCCGGAACGCGCGCCATGAAATGCCCCTTCACCGCCTTCGGCCATTGCTTGAACGGCACCTGGCCGGTCTCACTGTCCCTATGCAGGTAGGCATAGTCGACCACGCCTTGCGCCGCCTCTTCTCCCGGGTCGAACGCGCCCAGAACATATGTCAACTTGCCGGGCGCCGCGACGGCGGTATTGCAGTGGCGCTCGCACCCCATGAGGCAGGATTGGCGGCGCACCTCGATCCCCGCGGCGCCCTGCGCCAACCGCTCCACATGCTCGGCCATGATCTCGCCGCCCGTCCGGCCGCAGGGCGCGGTCTTGTCCTCGACCGTCCAGCGGCAGGTATCGCAGACGAAGATCGTCGTGGTCATTGGGAACCCTTCCAAAGAAGTCCCGGCGGGGCATTCCCCATCATCCGTCTCCCCATGTCGCGCAATGTGCCCGACCAGGCGCATTTTCGTTTGAACCCGACATAGCGCGGGCGTATGGAGGGTGCAATGAACAGCGCACCCGGCAAGGGGGCTGAGCGGATCCGGATCGAGGCCGACCCAAACCGGGGGCCGGAACCGGAGTTGTTCGAGACGGAGATGCCCGAATGACCGGGGCGGTCTCCGGGGTCCTTTGCCTAGCGCCGATGGCTGACCAAAGGAGGGACCCCATGAAAGCCGCGACCATCATCCTCGCCACTGTCTTTGCTGCCACCCCGGCGCTCGCCGACCCGGGCCATTTCGCCCAGCTAGGCGGGCACAGCCATTGGCTGACCGCCGGCTGCCTGGCGGCTGCCGCGCTGGCCGCCGCCGTTCTGCTGATCCGCCGCAAGAAGGGGCCGGAGCCGAGGGCATGAGCCGCTTCGGCGTCATGGTCTGCGGCCACGGCTCGCGCAGCCAGGCGGCGGTCGATGAGTTCGCAGTGGTCGCCGAGCGCCTGCGCGATCACTTCCCCGACTGGCCTGTCGAATACGGCTATCTGGAGTTCGCCAACCCAGTGATCCGCGACGGGCTGGACAAGCTGCGCGAGGCGGGGTGCGACCATATCCTGGCTGTGCCCGGGATGCTGTTTGCGGCCATGCACGCCAAGAACGACATACCGACCGTCTTGAAAACATACGCCGCGAAACACGGCATCAACGTGCAGTATGGCCGCGAACTGGCGGTCGACCCGAAGATGGTGGCCGCCGCGGGCGAGCGGGTGCGCGAGGCGGTCGACCGCGCAAATGCCGAGCTCGGCGAAATGCCGATCCACGAGACCTGCCTGGTCGTGATCGGGCGGGGCGCCTCGGACCCGGATGCCAATTCGAACGTCTCGAAGATCACCCGCCTGCTGTGGGAGGGAATGGGGTTTGGCTGGGCCGAAACCGGCTATTCGGGCGTTACCTTCCCGCTCGTCGAGCCCTGCCTCGAAAGGGTTACGCACCTTGGCTTCAAGCGGGTGATCGTGTTCCCGTATTTCCTGTTCACCGGCATCCTGATCGACCGGATCTACGGCTTTACCGACACGGTCGCCGCGGCGCATCCGGAGATCCAGTTCGTCAAGGCCGGCTATCTGAACGACCACCCGCAGGTGATCGCCACTTTCGCCGAGCGAGTACGTGAGATTCTGGAAGGCTCGAACGCCATGAACTGCTCGATGTGCAAATACCGCGCACAGGTGTTGGGTTTCGAGGCCGAGGTCGGCATGCCGCAGGAGAGCCATCACCACCATGTGGAAGGCCAGGGAGCCTCGGCGCCCGGCTCGAATGTCGAGGATTGCGAGCTTTGCGATACGTTCTGCACGGGCGCCTGCCGGCTGGCGCGGGAGGATGGCGGGCACCATCACCACGGGCATGATCACGGGCATGAGCATGACCATGGGCATGAGCATGAGCATCATCACCCGCCCTACCCCTATGCGGATCATCCAATGGGGCCCGAGAGCGTGCGGAAGTATTTGAAGGATGGTGAGTGACCAACCGGCTGTTCGACACCTATGTGATGGTCGATTGGTCGGCGGCGTCGGTCCCATCGACCGGTGCCGACAGCATCTGGATTGGAATTGCCTGCGATGGCGGGCCCACGACGGTCGAGAATATCGCGACCCGGTCGGAAGCGATCGAACGCTTGATTGACCTCCTGGCGACAGAGCGAGATACCGGGCGGCGTATCTTGGCCGGCTTCGACTTCCCATTCGGTTATCCAGCGGGCGTCGCCCGAAAGGTTACCGGGCAATCGTCGGCCCTTGCGCTTTGGGATTGGCTTTCCGATCGGATCGAGGATGGCCCCGACAACCGAAACAACAGGTTTGAAGTTGCCTCAGAGATAAACCGGCTGTTTGACGGGGTTGGCCCATTTTGGGGGCGCCCGGCAAGTTGGAATTATCAGGATGTTCCAACAAAGAAATCCGAGCGCATGGGTAACGGCCATCCCCGTGAATTTCGATATGCCGAGTACGCGGCGAAAGGCGCGAAGTCCGTCTGGCAATTAGCATATGCGGGGGCGGTCGGGTCGCAAGTGCTCGTTGGGCTACCCGCGTTGAATAGGATTCGACGGGATGAACGAATCGCGTTGGACGTGGCGGTTTGGCCATTCGAAACCGGGCTGTCCGCTTCGCAGAAACAAATCACGATCGCCGAGATATATCCTTCTCTCATCCCGTCAGACCCGCGCGAAGAGACAAAGGACGCCGGGCAGGTTCGCGCAGTGGCTGATTGGCTCGCGAAATTGGACGAATGCGGTGGTTTGGAAGCGCTGCTGAGAGGACCAACGGAGTTGGATCACGCAGCCATCGGTGAGATCAGTGCGGAAGAAGCCTGGATCTTGGGCGCGGACACGACCGTCATAACGGCGAATTCACAACGCCTACGCTACGAACGCGATCCCCATGCGATCTACAGGCAGTCTTTTGCCACCGTCGAAGCGGAGGCGCGGCTGGATCATCTGCCGGCGGATCTGCGCCCGGTTGCGATCCGGCTGGTCCATGCGTGCGGCATGGTCGACCTGCCGAACCGGCTGGCCTGGTCGGACGATGTGGGCTCGAGGGCCCGCGCGGCGCTGGAAGCCGGTGCGCCTGTGCTTTGCGATTGCGAGATGGTGGCGAGCGGGATCGTGCGCGGGCGGCTGCCAGCGGAGAATCCGATCGTTTGCACCCTGAACGACCGCACCGTGCCCGCGCTTGCCGAAACGATCGGAAATACCCGATCGGCGGCCGCAGTCGAATTGTGGTGCGACCGGACCGAGGGCGCCGTGGTGGTGATCGGCAACGCACCGACCGCGCTCTTCCATCTGCTCGAGCTTCTCGACGCGGGCTGGCCGAAGCCCGCCGCGATCGTCGGATTTCCGGTCGGCTTCGTCGGTGCCGCGGAGTCGAAAGCCGAGCTGGCAGCGGACCCGCGCGGGGTCCCGTTCCTGACGCTGCGGGGCCGGCGCGGAGGATCGGCCATGGCGGCGGCGGCACTGAATGCGATGGCAGCCGGTCTGGAGCCTCCCCGATGAAGCCTCCAGTGGACCCCTGGCTGACGGTCATCGGGATCGGCGAGGATGGGATGACGGGTCTCTCGGCAACCGCACGCCGCCTGATCGAGGCAGCCGAAGTAATCATCGGTGGCGATCGGCACCAACAGTTGGCCGGGGACATCAGCGCCGAGCGAATCGGATGGCCCTCGCCTTTCGACGCTATGATCGAGACAATGCAGCGTCATCGTGGCCGGCGGATCGTTGTCTTGGTGACAGGCGATCCGCTCTGGTATTCCGTCGGCGCCCGTCTTCTGAAGGCCATCCCTGCGGACGAGATCGCGTTTTGCCCGCAGCTTTCGGCCTTCCAATGGGCGGCGTGCCGGCTGGGCTGGTCGCTGGCAGATGTGGAGACGCTGACCGCGCATGGACGGCCCACCGAGCAGATAATCCCCTATTTCTGGCCCGGCGCACGGCTGTTGATCCTGACCGCCGGCAGCGAGACCCCGGGTGAGGTCGCACGTCTGCTTGAGGCGCGTGGGTTTGGGGCCTCGCGAATGACCGTCCTGGCAAACCTGGGCGGGCCGCAGGAGCACCGGATCGAGGGCGGGGCGGCGGATTGGGCGAAGAGCGATCCAGCCGAGGATATCCCGCCCTTCCACACTTTGGCGGTAGTTTGCGAAGGCACACCCCAGCCCTTGCTCTCGCGCCTGCCCGGACTGCCGGACGAGGCCTTCGCCCATGACGGGGTGATGACCAAGCGTGAAGTGCGGGCGGTGACCCTGGCCCACCTGATGCCGGCGCGCGGCGAGATGCTGTGGGACATCGGCTGCGGCTGCGGCTCGATCGCGGTCGAATGGATGCGCGCGGCGCCGGAGGCGCTGGCGATCGGGATCGACACCCGTTCCGACCGGCTGGCGCTGGCCGCCCAGAATGCCGAAACATTGGGCACGCCCAGATTGACATTGATCGAGGGGGCGGCACCCAAAGCATTGGCAGGTTTGCCCACGCCCGACGCGGTGTTCATCGGCGGCGGGCTCAGCCACGAATCCGTGGCGGCGGCCCGGGCTGCATTGAAGCCCGGCGGCCGGCTTATCGCGAACGGTGTGACACTGGAGACCCAGGCGCTGCTGATTGCGCTGATGGGCGAAATGGGCGGCGACCTGACCCGGATCGCCGTCGAACGCGCGAGCCCAGTCGGCGGCATGACCGGTTGGCGGCCAGCCATGCCGGTCGTTCAGTGGAGCTTCAACGCATGACTGGCACGCTGTCTGGCACCCTCATGGGGATCGGCGTCGGGCCGGGCGACCCGGAGCTGATGACGCTGAAGGCGCACCGACTGATCTCGGCGGCCCAGGTTGTCGCCTATCCGGCACCCGATTCGGGCGAAAGCTTCGCGAGGCGAATCGCGGTGGACGTGATCCCGTCCGGCGCCGAGGAGATCCCGATGATCGTGCCGATGAAAGCCGACCGGTTCCCCGCTCAGCAGGTCTATGAGGAGGAGGCCAAGAAGATTGCGGGGCATCTGGAGGCCGGCACCGATGTCGCCGTGCTCTGCGAAGGCGATCCGTTCTTCTACGGCTCGTTCATGTATTTGTTCGCGCGGCTGTCAGAGCGGTTCCCGGTGGAAATTGTGCCCGGGGTGAGTTCGCTCAACGCCTGTGCTTCGGTTCTGAAGCGGCCGCTGACCGCACGGAACGACGTGTTGACCGTGCTGCCGGGGCCTCTGCATGATACGGAATTGCGTACGGGTATCGAGGCGGCGGAGGCGGTCGCGATCATGAAGGTCGGCCGCCATCTGCCACGTATCCGGGCGCTGTTAGGTGATATGGGGCTGATAGGCAAGGCAGGCTATATCGAACGTGCGAGCCTGGGCGAGGAGCGTGTGAGCCCCTTGGTGGAAGCTCCTGCAACCGCTCCTTATTTCTCGATGATCCTCGTCTACAAGGGGAGCGACCCTTGGCTCACGTGACGCCCGTCGTCCTCTGCCTCTCGGCTTCGGGAGAGGCGACCGCGCACCGGGTCGCCCGGGCGTTGGACGCAACTGTGCATGGCCGCGCAGAACGGGTTGGGGATGCGGGAGTTCTCTTCGAGAATGCCGTCGATCACGTCCGGACGCTCTTTTCGGCCGGAACGCCGGTCGTCGGCATATGCGCGGCAGGCATTCTGGTGCGTGCGGTCGCGCCGTTGCTGTCGGACAAACGGGGCGAGCCGCCCGTGATCGCAGTGGCCGAGGACGGATCGGCGGTGGTGCCACTGCTGGGCGGGCATCGCGGGGCGAACCGGCTTGCGCGGCAAATCGGCGAGGCTTTGGGGATCGACCCGGCGGTGACAACGGCGGGCGATCTGGCCTTGGGCGTGGCGCTGGATGAGCCGCCGCCGGCGTGGCGGCTGGCAAATTCCGAGGATGCAAAGGCGGCGATGGCGGCGCTGTTGTCTGGGGCGGCACTGGAGATTGGGGGCGAGGTTCCATGGGACCTCTCACATGCCCCATCCTCGCGACCGGGGAAAGGAACCCTCAGCGGCGTGACGGTTCGATTGACCGGAACGACCGCACCGATGGAGGGGAACAAGGACCATTTGGTCTACCATCCGCAGGTCTTTTCCCTTGGCGTCGGTTGCGCGCGGAACTGCCCCGCCGAGGAGATGAGCGCACTGGTCAGCAAGGCCCTGGCTGAAGCCGGAATTGCGCCAGGCGCGATCGCTGCCGTCTTCAGCATCGACCTGAAGGCGGATGAGCCTGCGGTGATCGAGCTTGCGCGGCAATTGGATGTCCCGCTTGGGCTCTTCGATGCCGTGGCGTTGGAGGCAGAGGCGCCGCGCCTCAAGAACCCGTCCGACGTGGTCTTTGCCGAGGTCGGTTGCCACGGGGTCGCCGAGGGGGCGGCGCTGGCGGGGGCTGGGCCAGAGGCCGAGCTGGTGATCGAGAAGCAGAAGACCGCGAATGCTACGGTCGCGCTGGCCCGGGCACCTAAGCCGATCACCGTGCATCGAGGCCGCCAGCGAGGTCGTGTCGCGCTGGTCGGCATCGGCCCCGGCAAGGCGGAATGGCGCACACCCGAGGCCAGCCGCCTGATCGCCGAGGCGGACGAGTTGGTGGGTTATGGCCTCTATATCGATCTGCTTGGGCCG
>CAJICH010000040.1_pt1 | contig 88615 bp, 81 predicted proteins | sample 9199591 | NCBI WGS metagenome assembly CAJICH01 (sample SAMEA7708332, study PRJEB35096) | sediment metagenome | biome: marine neritic benthic zone biome [ENVO:01000025]; feature: sediment [ENVO:00002007]; material: shallow marine sediment [ENVO:03000034] sea grass bed [ENVO_01000059] ...
CCAAGCGCAACTCTCGCGTGGCGATATCGACCCCGCGCTCGAACATCACCATGCGGGTGGCGACGAAGCCAGTCTCGAAGATCGTCCCGAAGAACCACATAATGACCGGGAAGACGATGACGAACTGAACGGACGCGTTGCCGCCCTCGTCGTCGAGGAATCTGGTGACTAGATCACGCATGATTTGCATCCTCCGGATCAGTTGGTCAGTTTCAGGTTGACGATTTCGTCGGCGATGTTCTGGAACGCCGTGGTGATGTCGACGCCTTCGACCAGGTAGTGGGTCGTCAGCGACGACGAGCAATCCTCCAGCGCCGCCTGAGCCGCCGGCTGGCCGGCCAGCTCGAAGCCGATTGTGTAGACGGTGGAGTTGAGGCCCAGCTTGGCCTGGTCGCAGATCTGCTTCAGCAACACGTCGCCCTCGCCGGTCGCCGCATTGTCGATCACCCGGATCTTACTGCCGCTCGGCGGGTTGTTAGAGTTCCACCAGTCCGGCGAGTGATCGTCATAGTCATCATCGTTGATCTCGTTCAGTCGGGTGTTCTGGCCGTCCGACATGACAACGGTGATCTTGCGCACCGATGTGTTGTTCCAGGCATTGGGCCAGCCGGCGAAGTCGGCCGACAGGTCACCATTGGCGATCATCGCGTCGACCAGCGGGCGCGACGAGGTATCGAGCAGCGCCTGGCCCCACTTCATACCCATATAGGTCGCAGTCCAGGTCTCCGGATCCAGGGCGTCGATCGCGTCCTTCAGCGTCTGAGCATTGTCCGAATAAGGCGTGATCGCGTTGTTCGCGTTCGGGCAGCCGAAGTTACCCGAGCCGACATTCTCGCGGAAATGCTGACCCTGCACGTAGGCGGTGACCGGATTCATGGGCATCGCGACCGTGTCGAAGTCGATGCTGTGATAGTCGATGCAGCTCGAATAGTCGTGATGCCGGTCGATGTTGTAGAGGTCCGCCATGGCGCGCGGCATGTTGACCTGCTGCGAAAACGGCACAATCGAGATCAGCGTCTGGGCCTGATTGTCGGCCGACAGAACGGTGTCGATGAAGCTTTTGGCGGCGACCTGAAGCTGCGAAAGCTTCGTGCCCGGCGCGGAGGTCGAATCCCAGCCCATCGAGCCCGACACGTCGAGCACCAGCGCGATCTCCAGCCGATGCACCGCCTGAATTGCGCCGGCCTGCACATCAATGTCGAGTTGGTTGATACCAACCATGCGCAGGAACATCGTGTTCAGCGGCCGCGAGGCGGAGGCGACAATCGCCCGGCCGCCGCCGATCTGAGTCACACTGGTTGCGATCTCGACCGCCGCGGAGCCTTCCACCCGCGAAGCCATGTAGTCATAGATCACCTCGGCCGCCTGCTCGTCGATCGTGGACTGACCGTTCGGATCGTAGAGTTGATTGCTGTTGGTCGCGGCCAGGATGCCGCGGTCGAGCGCGTTCTGCAGATCCGCGCGGGCCAGATCGTGGCGCTGATAGTCGACCGCCATGCCGCCGATCACCAGCAGCAGGACGAAGAAGACCAGAACGAAGATCGTGATACCGCCCCGTTCGTCGCGACCGAAGTTTGTTTTCTTCGCGCGATCAAAGGCAATCCACAGACGCTGGGACAATTTAACCATCATAAAACCTCACCCCCGTGACGCAAACAACTCTCAGGCGGAAGCCCGAAGCGAGTGCCATTCACGTAGATAATACATGGGAAGAAGAAATCTTTCTAATAGATGATTAAAATTATTAATTTAAAGAATAGGAGGAGCGAGGACTGTGTGAAACTACCTAAGATTGCTGTCAGGACAGTGGGCCAGCTCTGCGCCCTCGGAGGGCGACAACCGTCCAGTTGCCGCCCGATGCCGCTAACGCACAGTCCCAGGCATGAATGGGCGAGGAGCGCTCCATTCAGAACCGTCAAAGTTGCAAAATCAAAGAAAGACGGAAATGTGAACTGAATGTGAAACGTTTCGTTCCCCGATGGGTTGTTTGCATGAACGGCGCCGAAAGATTGGCGATCATTCGCGTAAGAGGGGAACTGCAAAATGCTTAGCGCGTCTGAAAGCATCGAATTTCATCCGAGTCTCACGGCCGGTGTCCGGGTACGGCACCGCCGGTGGATGCTCGGAATGTCTCGGCAGGCTCTCGCAACAGCGGTGGGGGCAAGCGAAGATCTGATCGAGGCTTATGAGCGCGGCGAACGCCAAATTGGAGGCATGCTGTTCGACAGCATGTGTGGGGCACTGCACGTTTCGCCGCGCTCGATCATCTCAAAATCCTCAGAACCTGAAACTCCGCACTTGCCGTCACTCGCAACCTCGTGACGCACGGGATCTTTGGATGAACGACGCGCGGCCGTGGAGGGACGGCCGGGCGTTTTTCATTTGGGCTCGCGCACGGCGATTTGCCCGGATGACCACTTCGTCATAGAAACCGACATCAACCAACCTTGCGGCCGGCAGCTTACCACTGATTCAGGCTCTGGCGTAGGCTCGCACGAGCCCACCCAATGTCAGCTGCGCGGAAAACACCAGCAGCGCGCTCCAACTGTGAAGAATGTGTAAAATTCTTGAAAAAAATCAAAATCAATGGATTAAATAGTCTCTCACATGTGAGAGCCTCGGACGGCCAGGTCAGTCCAGGGCCAGCACCATCAACGCCAAATCCAGCCGCTTGCCGCGTTTCACACCGACGCCCTTGAGCCGCCCCTGCTCCTCGAAGCCCATCGCTCTATGAAGGCCCAGGCTCGCGGGCTGATCGGCGCTGACGCCGCCCACCAGGCGGGTGAAACCGGTCGCCCGCGCCTCGGCGATCAGCCGCTCCATCAAAAGACGCGCGATGCCGCGCCCGCGTGCGCCGCGCGCCACATAAACCGAATGCTCGACCGTCTCGCGATAGCCCTCGCCACGGCGGAACGGCCCATAGCTCGCATAGCCCAGAACCTCTCCGCCGGCCTCGACGACGAACACCGGGTAGCCGCCCGTGCGCCGCTCGGCGAACCAGGTTTCCATGTCCGTCCCGGTTTTTTGAGTCTCGGTCCAACTCGCGGTGCCCGAGGCGATCTCGGCGTTCAGAATCGCGGCAATTGCGGCCAAATCCTCCGCCATCGCCTCGCGCAGGATCACCTTCCGGCGGTCACTGCCCCTGCGGCGCCGCGCCGACCGGGATGGGGATCATGTCCGGCTCGGGCAGCCAGTTGTGCCGGAAAGCGGCTAGAACCAGGGCAAAGCCGGCAATGCCGATCAAGGTGCAGGTCATCAGTGTCTCCGCGTCTTTCGCTCGTCAGCCTAATCGTCTATCCCCCGACGAGCCGGGACCAGCGTCAACCGCCCCGGCCGAATTCGATGGTAGGGGCAGAGCGCGCAATGGGCAACAGGTCTTGGGATTTCTGGATCGACCGGGGCGGCACCTTCACAGACGTCGTAGCACGCGATCCAGATGGCGCCCTGCACACCCGAAAGCTCCTCTCCGAGAACCCGGAGCAGTATCAGGACGCCGCGCTGCAGGCGATCCGCGACTATCTTCGCCTCGGGTCCAGCGACCCGATCCCGGCGGGGCTGGTCAACCGGATCAAGATGGGCACGACCGTGGCGACCAATGCGCTACTGGAGCGCAAGGGCGATCCCACGGTGCTGGTGATCACCCGGGGCCTGCGCGACCAGCTCCGCATTGCCTACCAGAACCGGCCCGAGCTTTTCGTCCGCGAAATCGTGCTGCCAGAGATGCTCTATTCCCAGGTCATCGAGGCCGACGAACGCATCCGCGCCGACGGCACGGTCGAGGCGCCGCTCGACGAAGAACGGCTGAGGTCCGACCTGCAGGCCGCCTTCGCCGATGGCATCCGGGCCGCCGCGATCGTCTTCTGCCACGGATACCGGCATACCAGCCATGAGGCGCGCGCTGGTGAGATCGCCCGCGAGGTGGGCTTCACCCAGGTCTCGGTCAGCCACCGGGTCTCTCCACTGATGAAGATGGTCAGCCGTGGCGACACCACCGTCGTCGATGCCTATCTCAGCCCGATCCTTCGCCGTTATGTCGATCGGATCGCAGCGGCTTTCGAGGGCGATCCGGACGCCGAAGGCAAGCTGATGTTCATGCAATCCTCAGGGGGGCTGACGGACGCGCGCATGTTCCAGGGCAAGGACGCCATCCTGTCCGGCCCCGCCGGCGGCGTGGTCGGCGCCGTGCGCACTTCCGAGATCGCCGGGTTCGACAAGATCATCGGCTTCGACATGGGCGGCACCTCGACGGATGTCTGCCACTATGCGGGCGAATATGAACGCGTGCTGCTGACCCAGGTCGCGGGCGTTCGGATGCGCGCGCCGATGATGGACATCCACACGGTCGCCGCCGGGGGCGGCTCGATCCTGCATTTCGACGGCACCAGGATGCGGGTCGGTCCGGACAGCGCCGGGGCCAATCCGGGCCCCACGGCGTACGGGCGCCGCGGCCCGCTGGCCGTGACGGATGCCAACGTGATGACCGGCAAGCTGCGGCCCGAGTTTTTCCCCGCGATTTTCGGCCCCGACGCCGACCAGCCGCTGGATGCCGCCGCAACCGAAGCCAAATTCCAGCCGCTCGCCGCCGAAATCGGCAAGGACGCGCACGATATCGCCGACGGCTTTCTGAAGATCGCGGTCGAGAACATGGCCAACGCGATCAAGAAGATCAGCGTCCAACAAGGCCATGACGTCACCGAATACTGTCTGACCGTCTTCGGCGGCGCGGGCGCTCAGTTCGCCTGCCAGATCGCGGACACATTGGGGATGGAGACGTGCCTGATCCACCCGATGGCCTCTCTGCTCAGTGCTTATGGAATGGGGCTTGCGGATATCCGTGCGACGCGCGAACAGGCGATCGAGGCAGCGCTGGACGACGATGGCCGATTTCTGGCGGCCGCGAACCTTGATCGTCTGGGCGGCGATGCGCTGGGCGAAGTCGAGCGCCAGGGCGTGGCAGCCGACGCCATCCGGGTTGTGAGCACGGCCATGCTGAAGGTCAAGGGCACCGACACAGCACTCGCCGTCCCGTTCGGCACGATCGATGAGATGAAAGCCGGCTTCGCCGACGCCCACCGAATCCGCTTCGGCTTCGACGCGGGCGCCAAGCCCCTGGTGATCGAGGCAGTCGCGGCCGAGGCGATTGGGGAGTCAGCCGACCTGGACGAAACGCAGGTCACGATTTCCATGCGCGACGAGGGAGAGGTCGAGATCGCCCTCGATGCCAACTTCTACTCCGATGGCGCGTGGCACGAGGCCCGCTTTGTGCGCCGTGAGGCCATGCGCCCAGGAAACACGCTCACCGGCCCGGCTGTTTTGGTCGAGCCCCATACATCGATCGTCATCGAGGCCGGATGGCAGGCCCGGATCACCGCCCACGACCACGTGACGCTGACCCGCATCACCGCCCGTGAGGGCAGCGCGGTGGGCACCGAGGCCGACCCGGTGATGCTGGAGGTCTTCAACAATCTCTATATGTCGATCGCTGAGCAGATGGGCGCGGTTCTGGAAAACACCGCCGTGTCGGTAACCATCAAGGAGCGGCTGGATTTTTCCTGCGCGGTGTTCGACGCGGAAGGCGATCTGATCGCCAACGCGCCGCACATGCCCGTCCATCTGGGTTCGATGGCCGCCTCGGTGAAGACGATCATGCGGCTGAACCCGGCCATGAAGCCCGACGATGTCTATGTCTTGAACGCCCCCTACAACGGTGGCACCCACCTGCCGGACATCACCGTCGTGACGCCGGTCTGGAACGACGGCGGCACCGAGGTCCTGTTCTACACCTCCGCCCGCGGCCACCAAACGGATGTGGGCGGCCTAACGCCCGGCTCGATGCCGCCGGACAGCCGGGTGGTCGAAGATGAGGGGGTGCTGATCGACAATTTCAAACTGGTCGATGAGGGCAGCTTCCGCGAGGACGAGGTCTACCGGATGCTGACCTCGGCCAAGTATCCCGCGCGTAATCCGCTGGAGAACATCGCCGATCTGAAGGCGCAGGTCGCTGCGTGCGAAAAGGGTGCGGCCGAGCTTCGCAAGATGGTCACCCATTTCGGCCTCGACGTGGTCCAGGCTTATATGGGCCACGTCCAGGACAATGCCGAGGAACTCGTGCGCCGCCGCATCGTTGCGTTGAAGGACTCCGAATACGTCTACGAGATGGACCCGGATTTCGACGGAAAACCACGGGCGATCCATGTGAAGGTCACCGTCGACCACCAGACCCGGTCTGCCACGGTCGACTTCACGGGTACCACTGGTCAGCTCGCCACCAACTACAATGCTCCGGAACCGGTGACACGTGCCGCCGTGCTCTATGTCTTCCGCTGTCTGGTCGACGACGCGATCCCGATGAACGAAGGGGTGATGAAGCCGCTGAACGTGATCCTGCCCAAGGGCACCATGCTAAGTCCGGTATACCCCGCCGCGGTGATCGCTGGAAACGTCGAGACCAGCCAGGCGGTCACCTCGGCGCTGTTCCTTGGGCTCGGGGTCATGGCGGCGGCCCAGTCGACCATGAACAACACAACCTGGGGCAACGCGAGATATCAGTATTACGAGACGATCTGCGGCGGCACCGGCGCAGGCGTCCTGAACGACGGCACTGGGCATCACGGCGTCTCGGCGGTGCACTCCCATATGACCAATTCCCGCCTCACCGACCCGGAGGTGCTTGAATGGCGTTTCCCAGTGCTGCTGGAAGAATTCTCGATCCGCCGCGGATCTGGCGGCAAGGGCCGCTTCCGAGGCGGCGACGGCGCTACGCGGCGCATCCGCTTCCTCGAGGACATGACGGTCGCAGTCCTCTCGGGCCATCGGGTGGTGCCGCCGCCCGGACTGGCCGGTGGCGGGCCTGGCGAGTTGGGCCGCACCCGCATTCTACGCGCCGAAGGCACCATTGAGGAGTTGAGCTCGGCCGACAAGCGCGAGGTGGCACCGGGCGATACATGGCTGCTGGAGACCCCGGGCGGCGGCGGCTATCTGCCGGAGGCCGAATGAGCGCAATCTTCTATCTGGGCGTCGTCGTCACGCTGATCGGGCTAGTCGGCATTCTCTGGTTCATCCGCCGGGCGCGGCGGCTGAAGCAGGCCGACTTGAACCCAGACGCAACCCAGGCAGAGTTCAGGGCGCTGGTGGTGCTCAACATGGCCTCGGTCGGCCTCGCCTTCTTGGGTCTTGCCATCACGGTCGTCGGGTTGATCCTGGCTTAGCAACCGCCAAACGCCCCCGACCCGATACGGGGCCTCGAGGATACCAGGCACCCGTCTGCGTCCCGATTTTCAGGGATCCCGCATCAAGTGCGGGAGATCAGTTGGTCAGGCCTTCTCTTCTTCGTCTTCGTCGTCACCGCCCTTCGGCAGATTGAAGATCGAGTCGGGATCGATCCGTTCCTCTTTTTTCGGAGCCGGCTCCGGCGCGCCGCCCGGATCGTCCAGTCCAAAGGTTCGGAACTCGGACAGCCGATGACCGGCCCCGACGTCCTCGGCCGCGGCCAGCGATTCGTCGGTCGACATCAGGCTGATCCGCTCCTCGGCCGTCGGCACCGTCTCCTGGCTCTTCGCTTTCTTCTCGGCGGCCTTGCGAACGGCCGCGTCCAGATCAAGCTGCTGGCACAGCCCCAAAGCCACCGGATCGACTGGCTGGATACTTGATATGTTCCAGTGAGTGCGATTGCGGATCGACTGGATCGTGGGCTTGGTCGTGCCCACAAGCTTGCCGATCTGACTGTCCTCCAGCTCCGGGTGGTAGCGCACCAGCCAGGCGATCGCGGCAGGCCGGTCTTGGCGCTTCGAGACCGGCGTATAGCGCGGACCACGGCGCTTTTGCGGTGGCGCCATCTCACGCTTGATCAGCGTCAGGCGCGCCACCGGGTCGGCTTCGCATTTCTTAATGTCATCGGCCGTCAGCTGATGATTGGCGATCGGGTCTAGGCCCTTAATCCCCACCGCAACCTCGCCGTCCGCGACACCCGCGATCTCCAGTTCATGCATCCCACAGAACTCCGCGATCTGGCGGAAGGTCAGCGTCGTGTTATCGACCAGCCAAACGGCGGTCGCTTTGGGCATCAGGGGCAGATCGGTCATCGCGTCGAACCTCTTCTCTTTTATCCCCAATGCACGCTGCACCGCGCCCCGAGATCGGGCCCGAGACCGGATGCACGCGGCGCAAACGACGGTTTCGAGGGGGTGTCCAACGGGCTATATAGAAACGTGTGACAGGAAAATAAAGTGGAATCCGAATGATCCGTCTTGCCCACGCTCTCGCGCTGATCGCGCTCAGCTTCGCGGCCCCGCCGCAGGCCTTAGCGGCGGATGAAGCGGGCGATTTCGACTACTATGTCTTGGCACTTTCCTGGAATGCGGCCTGGTGCGAGGCCGAGGGCGCCGGGCGCGGTGCGCCGCAATGCGACCCAGTCCAGGATATCGGTTTCACGCTCCATGGTCTCTGGCCGCAGCACGAACGCGGCTGGCCCGAATTCTGCCGCACCGGCCAGCGCGACCCGTCGCGCAGCGAAACGCGTGCGATGGCCGATATCATGGGTTCCGGCGGGCTTGCCTGGCATCAGTGGAAGAAGCATGGACGTTGCTCCGGCCTAAGCCCGGAGGACTATTTTGGCCTTGCCCGCGACGCCTGGGAGATGATCGAGCGCCCAGATGTCCTGCGCCGCGTCACCACCCCTTTGCGCGTGCCGCTTCGGGTCATCGAGCGGGCCTTTATCGAGGCGAATCAGACCCTACCGGCCGATAGCGTAACCGTCACCTGCAAAGACCGGCGATTCCGTGAGGTGCGGATTTGCCTGACCAAAGGCCTGGTGCCACGGCCCTGCAGTGGGGCAGTCGCAAAGGACTGCCCAATCGACAATCCGGTTTTTGTGCCAATGCGTTAACCTGAATCCGCAGGGAATTCGGCCAACTCAACCAATGATTGCAAAAAGCGCGCAACATTTCGTTAAAATTGTGCTATATTCATTGCTTATCTCCCCCAGGCGAGGACATAAGCATGAACTCAATTTATACCGCACTCCAGTCTCCGTCGGAGACAACAATTGCGCTTCTGGCCCTGCTGATCGGCTTGGGTTTTATCGTCTTGCGGCGCGTTTACTGACTAGTTGAACCCCTAAACCCTCCAAAGTTTGGCCGGGCGCCCGCTAAGCGCTCGGTCAAGTTTCACGACAATTCGATTTCACCGTTCCTCACGGAAACGTCCAGCGAGGGCGGCCAGTTCTCGGTTGTTGTCGGGGCCGCGATCGACTTACCCTGCCGCGGGCCGCAAGCGAGGGAATGTGATGTCTGAGGCGATCTACATTTGTGCGCGCGCCACGGCCGCTGCCGATCGCAAGGCAAGCATTCTGTCGCACCTGCTTGATCGCCTAAACCCAGGCAATATCCATCCGCGCAACCCGGTCGTGCATCAGATTGCCGGTTCGCTGCTAGGTATCTTCAACCCGAGTCCGGCGATGAGAACCTCTGGCACTTCCATTTGCTTAGGAGAGGTCCAGGAAGATTGCGCCGATTGGCATCGGCCCGGAGCACCCGAGCCTGTCGGCACCTACGCGATCTTTCGTGCGCATGATGGCGGCTGCGAATGCCTGGCCGACATGATGGGGACCAGAACGATCTGGTATGTGGTGCGTGATGACCTGTTCGCGGCCGCAACCTCGCAACGCCTGCTGGCGATGGTGCTAGGTGATGTCAAGCCGAACGAACCGGTGATTTCGTGGATGATTGCGACCGGCAGTCTTGGGCACGGCAATGGCTGGGACCGCCGCGTCAAGCCTTTGCCCGCGGCGCACAGGCTTCGCTTCGACGCCACTGACTGGAGCGTTACGCTATTGCCATCGGCTGTGCCCGCAGCGCCCGCCGGGGAAGATACGCGCAGCACCGAGACCTTTCATGACCTGCTGACGACAACGGTCGCCGCTTACGAACTCGACCCGCGCCGCTGGGTATTGCCGCTGTCAGGCGGAGTCGACAGCCGCGGGTTGTTGTTCGGGTTTGCGAACACGGAGGGCCTCCGGACCGTCACTTGGGGTGAAAGCCACCTGCGCCACCAAAAGGGCACGGACGGGCAGATCGCGGCCGATATCGCCAGGCGCGTCGGAGTTTCGCATGAATTCCTGGAGATCGCAGCGACCGCGGAACCCGCCGAGACAGTGCTTGACCGGTTCGCCCGTTGCTCGGAAGGAACGGCCGATCATGTCGCCGGTTATGTTGATGGATTCGCGGTCTGGAAAACGCTCTTCGAGAACCAGATCGGCGGCATCATTCGCGGTGACGAGGCATTCGGCTGGGTCGACGATCTCGCCTCGGAAGAACGTCCTAGGCGCTCGGTCGGATTGCACTTGCCGGCCGACTATCAAAATCTTGGTGAGATCAGGATCCATATCCCACCCATCGAGCTGCCTGGGATTTTCGAGCGGCGGCCTGACGAAACGCTGCCCGCATTCCGCGACCGGCTCTACCGCGAGTTCCGCGTTCCGGTCATTCTGTCCGCGCTCAACAAGATGAAGACGCCCTTTGTCGAGGTGTTCAATCCCTGGCTCAGCCAACCGATCATGGCCTTCGTGCCTGCCATGCCCGACGCACTGCGCACCGACAAAATGGCGTTCCGCGATTTCGTCGCCCGCGACTGCGCCGACATCCCCTTCGCCCATTCGGCCGCGATGAGCGCGTCCGAGGACTTCTTGGCAACCGGGGCGACTGCGGACTTCATGCGGACCTATCTTGGCGATGGCGGGCAGAGCTCGATCTTGCCTTCCGGTTTGACGAATGCCGTGCTCGACCAATTGAAAAAGACCCAAGAGAAACCCAGCTCGTCCCGCTGGCTGCGCCGTCAGGCGCGGCGGGCGGTCGAGCGTTGGCTGCCGGATTCGGTGATGTTCCGAATCAAGCGCGGCGTTCAAAACCGTCTGCCAGGTGAGAAGCTGGCCTTCCGCGCTTATTTGATCGAGCGTTCGATCCGCCTGCTGAACGAGGACGCCGCCGCTGGGCGCGCGGCCTTCGCCCAGAGTGGCGGCACCAACTAGCTCTCAGATCGGCACGAAGGCGTCGGCGGTCAGACTGTCCGCACTGACGCCCGCCAATGTGATGCTATCGTCATCCGTCAGCGCAAGCACGGCGGCGCCGCCTGAGTCTTCGCCCAGAACGTTACCAAAATTGCTGCCATCGATCTCGTAGGCAGTGACGTCGAGCAAATCGCCGGCAGGGGCGCTGAAATCAGTGATGACGTCGTCCGCCGAACCTTGGATGAACAGGAAAGTATCGGCGCCAGAACCACCGGTCAGCAAATCATTTCCGCCGGTCACGCACGAGAACTGACCGATGATCTCGACGGACTGGAAGTCACCGATGATCAGATCATCCCCCGCGCCGCCATCGATTACATCCGCGCCCCCGTCGCGCCGGATTCAAGCTCGACAGAGGCGGAAACGGCATCGCCGATCAGGATGTCGTTTCCGGCGCCTCCCGACAATTCGTGCTCGCCCCCGACCACGATGCTCTGGTCAATTGCGAGAACGATCTCGCCATCGCCGAACAACATGTCATTGCCGCCGCCTCCGCGGATGCGATCCGCACCGGCCGTCATGTTCGTGCCCTCGTCTCCCGCCTGCGTGGACTCCACGTCGCCCGAGAGAACATCATCGCCGCGGCCGCCATCTATCCGGTCATCGCCCAGGACAGCATTAGCCATGCCCACGCCCAAAGTCCGGATGTCGCCAAAGATCCAATCCCCGCCAGCGCCGCCGCGCAGCACGTCGTCGCCGGTGAAGAGAACACTCTCGAAGCCGACGCGGGCGTTGTCTACATCGCCGATCAGCAAATCCGCTCCCGCACCACCCGATATCCTGTCGTCGCCAGTTTCGAAAAGATCGACATCCTCAATACCCAAGTCGACAATGTCACCGACAACCACATCGTCCCCGTCGCCGCCACCCAGGCGGTCGTCACCGCCGTGATATTCTGGCTGGAAGGCAATAGAAAAAAACGCGGTGACGCTCTCGGAATCGCCGACCAGAACATCCGCGCCCCCGCCGCCCGAGATGGTGTCGTCCGCAGCGAAGACATCCTTGTCCTCCAGGACCAGATCGGGTTCCCCGAAGAGAGAGTCTTCGCCGTCCAGACCTTTGATCAGGTCGCTGCCGACGGTACCAGTGATTAAATCGCTGCCACTGGTTCCGGAAATTGGTTGGGCCACAAGACGTGCTCCTCAGAGAATTGGCCGATCGGCTCCCCCACCGCATCGCTTCAATCATCTTGGTCAGAAACGCATGATGGCCCGCAACTGGGACCGAAACCAAATCAACTTATCGTTCGGCGATAGCTGTATCGGTTTCGTCCCGGCCGGCCAGCACCCCGCCAAGAGACGCACCGGCGGCACAGGAACCCCGGCTCAATACCAGGCGTCATCCATCTCCGCTTTTCTCCGCGCAACGAAATCTCGCAGCGCCTCGTCGGTTCCGGGATCAATCTCGGGTGCCTGGTATTCTGCCAGCATCGCGTTCCAGCGATCGTAGGCGCGGCGCGCGGTGTCCTTGGCGCCCGCGTCTTGCCATTGCTCGAAGCTCTCGCTGTCGGACATCGTGGCGTCGTAGAATGCGGTCTCGTAGTTGGACATGGTATGGGCCGAGCCCAGGAAGTGCCCGGCAGGCTCGACATCCTCGTAGGCCCACCGCCCGAGCGCGTTCTCGTCCGTCGCCATCCCGCTCAGCATCACCTGATAGGCCCCCAGCCTGTCGGCATCGATCACCAGCTTTTCGTAGCCGGTGCAAAGCCCCCCCTCCAGCCATCCCGCCCCGTGAAGGATGAAATGGGCACCTCCCAGCACCGTCGACATCATCGAGTCGGCGCTTTCGGCGGCAGCTTGGGCATCCGCGATCTTCGAGGCGGTCAACGAGCCCCCGCATCTGAGCGGCACCCCCAACCGGCGGGCGAGCTGACCGATTGCGAAGTTCGATTGCACGGGCTCTGGCATGCCGAAGGTTGGCGCGCCAGATTTCAGGCTCATCGAACTCAGGAAATTGCCCAAAATGAACGGGGCACCTGGTTTCACGAGCTGCGTGAACGCCCCGCAGATCATCCCCTCGGCCAATGCCTGGGCCAGCGAGGCGGCGGTCGTTACCGGGCCCATAGCGCCGCCCAGGATAAATGGTGCCACGATCATTCCCTGGCCCGCCGCCGAATAGGTGCGGATTGCTTCGGTCACCACCCTATCGACCATCAGCGGCGAGTTGGTGTTGACGTTGCCCATGACATAGCAGCGGTCGGAGATGTCCGCCTCCTCCGACCCGCCATGAAGAGTTTTCGCCATCGTCACAGAATCCTCGGCGCGGTTCTTTTCGACGATGGCGCCCAGATGCGGCTTCTCCGAGAACCGCATATGGGCGTAGAGCATGTCAAGGTGACGCTTGTTGACAGGCACGTCGCACGGCTCGCAGGTGACGAAGCCCGAGTGGTGCAGGCCGGGCAGCATGTATGTCAGCTTCACCAGCCGCTCGAAATCCTCGAGCGTCCCGTAACGCCGCCCGCCTTCGAGCTCGCGGACAAATGGGGGACCGTAGACGGGCGCGAAAACCTGGTGATTGCCACCGATCCGGACGCTGCGGGCCGGATTGCGGGAATGTTGCACGAATTCCTTGGGCGCGGTCTTGCAGAGGTCGCGGGCCATGCCGCGGGGCAAGCGCACGCGTGTCTCCTTCACATCCGCCCCAGCCGCGCGCCAGATATCGAGGGCGACCGGATCCTCGCGGAACTCGATGCCGATCTCCTGGATCAGCCAATCCGCCTGGTCTTCAATCCGGATCAGTTGCTCCTCGTCGAGGAAATCGTAGAACGGCACCGCGCGGGTGACATAGGCCGGCGCGGCCGGCGCGCGACGGTTGCGCCTTTCTCCACGGGCGCGGCGGCGGGGTTGAGTCTCGGTCATCGGCGCCTCCCTCGATACATCAGGATAGCACTGGACACATGTGTCAAGTAGACAGAATGCGGCTTGCCCGCAACGAATTCCGGCATTCCCGCGCCACGGTTCTCGCAATTGAGCCGAAACGCCCCCATCCTTGCGCAATGCAAATGATCCCCGATTGGGACTACCGGACAGGCGGGCTCGCCGCTTTCGCCGCCGACCGGCACAGTGAAGCGAGCGCCGTGATGGAAGCGGTTCTGGACGGTCTTGGCCTGGCAGGCACCGCGCTGCGCCCGCTTCTGCCGCTCGGCGACAGGATCGCGGCGCGGCATCTAAAGCGGATCGACGATCCCTATCGCGATGAGATCCTGGCCCTTCCACGGCTGATGGGCCGGCCAGGCGCGATTGCCTTCAGCCTGAGCTATGAGTGGGGCTGCACCTCGCGGGCCTTTGCCAAAGGCGGCGTACCGACGCTTTTCAGAGTGCTCGATTGGCCGTTCGCGGGCCTGGGGCAACGGATCGAGGTCGTCCGGCTGTCGGGCCCCGCCGGGGACTGGATCACGGCGACTTGGCCCGGAGTCGTGGGCGTCCTGCACGGCGCGGCGCCCGGGCGCTTCGCAATTGCGCTGAACCAAGCGCCGGAGCGGCGCACCGGCCTTGGCCGCCCTGCCGATTGGGTTTCTGCGAAGCGCCGGTTCCTGCGGCAGCAGGGCCTGCCGCCGGCGCACTTGCTGCGCCAGGTCTTCGAGGAGGCTCCGGACTACGCGGTGGCCCGGTCGATGTTGGCCCAGGCCCCGGTTGCCGCACCGGTGATTTTCACCCTGGCAGGGACGAGTGCCGAGCAGGCCTGCACGATCGAACGCATCGAAGACCGCGCTGTGGAGACGACCGCCCCGACCGCAACCAACCATTTCACCAGCGCGCTCGGAACGGGCGCCTGGCGCCCACGCGGCGAAAACAGCGCCGGGCGCCACCAGGCGGCGCTGGCGCTCGACATGCCACCACCGATTGACGGCCTGGCATCGCCGATCCTGAATTCGCTGACCCGGCTGGCGCTGGTCATGAATGCCAACGGCAATCTCTCGGTGGTCGGTTACGAAGACAGCCGGGTGGTCAGCGGCCCTGGGCAATTCGAGATTTAGAATGGGATTGGCCACCGCCAGAATCGGTATTCCGCCCAACGATGAGTGGTGGAACAAGTCCCACCCTACGAATTTGGACCGCCAATGGGGGGTGGATCCCGATCCACCTTTTGCGCGCCCCGCCCCAGAACCTCGACCAGACCCGCTCCGATGATCAGTGCCGCGCCGAGCGCCTCGCGCGCTCCAAATGGTTCGCCAGACAGCGCGGCTGCAGATGCCACACCTACCACGACCTCGCTCATCAGCAGGATCCCGACGCGGCCTGGGCTAAGCAGTGTCGTCGGCCAGAGGGTCAGCCAAACCATCGGCAGCACGTAGAGTGCGGCGAGCAGGGCGTATGGCGCGGCCGAGCGCAATGCCGCACCATCGGGCGCGCCACCGAAGGCGGGTCCTCCAATCGCGATCGCCACGAGCACGACCGCCAGGCTGCCGATTGTGAAGGTCAGAACCTGCTCTGGGATCGCCACCGCGCCCATGCGATAGAGCTTGAGCGAGCCGTAGGCCCAGGCCATGCCGGAACCGAGCGCCAGCCAGTCGCCCATATTCCGCGGCCAGGGAAATTGAACTCCGAAGCCCAACACGACCAGAAGCCCCGCGGCACCCAGCAACAGCGCCGCGGCCCGCGCGAAGGTCAACCGCTCGCCCAAAAGAGCCAGGCCCAGTGCTGTGCTCCAAACCGGGGTCAGATAGAAAAGCAGGATACAGCGCACCACCTCGGTCAGCTGCAGGCTGATCGAATAGAAGGCGAAGGCGGTCCCGGTAAACAATGCGCAACCTGCCAGCGGCAGCCAATACGCGCGCAATTGGGTCCAGCGCAATACGGCCATCGGCAGTAACAGGATAAGCGTCGCGGCAAAGATCGCCGCGCCGGGCCAGCCGCCGACGAGCCCGGCCTCGCCCAGCCATCGGATCGGCAGCCAGAAGAGACCCCAGAAGGCACCGCCCAGGATCACGGCCAGGCTTGGGATAAAGGTCCCAGATGCGGCGGCAGCGCGCATGGTCAAAGCGTGTCGAGCGCCCGGGCAAACATCGCCGCGTCCACATTTCCACCGCTGATAGTGCAGATCACAGCATCGCCCCCGATCTGGTCGGCCCGGTAGAGAGCTGCCGCGAGCGCAACCGCTCCCCCCGGCTCGGCCACTACCTTGAGGCGCTGGAAGGCCTGACCCATGGCCATCAGGGCCTCGCCGTCACTGACCGTAAGGCCGGGCCCCGCGAGGCGCCGCAGGATCGGCAGCGTCAGTTCTCCGGGCGCGGGCGTCAGGACAGCGTCACAGATCGATCCGGACTCGCTCGGGTTCGATTGGCGGCTCCCCGTCGCCAGCGATCGCGCCATATCGTCGAACCCCTCTGGCTCGCAGGGCCGCACCCGCAGCCCCGGCGCGTCCGCCTCGAGTGCCAGAGCGATGCCAGACGTGAAGCCGCCGCCACCGCAGCAGACCAGCACATCCGCCTGCGTAACGCCGGCCTCGGCCGCCTGTTCGGCGATCTCCAGACCACAGGTGCCCTGGCCGGCCATCACCATCGGCTCGTCAAAGGGTTTGATCAGAGTCAGCCCACGCTCGTCGGCCAGACTCTGCCCCAGCGCTTCGCGGCTTTCACCGCCCGGGCGATCGTAGAGAACGACCTCGGCCCCATGGGCGCGGGTGTTGGCGATCTTGAGCGCAGGCGCATCGACCGGCATGACAATGACCGCGGGCACCTCCATCAGCTCGGCGGCATGCGCAACTCCCTGGGCGTGATTTCCGCTGGAGAATGCGATCACCCCGCTCCGGCGTTGCTCGGACGTCAGCGCCGAGATCGCCGACCAGCCGCCCCGGAATTTGAAACTGCCGGTGCGCTGCAGGCATTCGGGCTTCACCAGAACCCGGCGCCCGGCGATCTCGTTCAGGAACGGGCTTTCGAGAATGGGCGTAACCCGCGCGACACCGGCCAGGCGGCCCTGAGCGGCGCGGATGTCGTCGATGGTGATTGCCTCGCTCATGCGTGGACCTCCCGCAGAAACCGGTTGATTGCCGAGAGCGCCTCGGGCTCGTCCAGGAACGGCACATGACCCCGGTCGGCGATGGTGAGATGAGCCATGTCCGGGCGCCGCCGGGCCATCTCCTCCAAGGTCTCGGCGCTAAGGATGTTCGAGTTTTCCCCGCGCAGTGTCAGGATGGGCGCCTGGATGGCATCGAAGAGCTTCCAAAGATCCGGGGGCGAGTTCTCCAGCGCCACCGCCGTCGCCTCGCGCAGGCCCGGATCGTAGGCCATCGCCGGGCGTCCGCCGTCGTCGTGATAGGTGCGCCGCGCGAAGGCCATCCAATCGGCCTCGGTCAGTCCCGGAAAGGTCGGGCCGAAATGTGTCCTCATGTGCGCGGCCGCCGTCTCGAAATCCGCGAGCCCAGGATCGAGCCCAATATAGGTCATGATGTATTCCAACCCAGCGCGTTCGACCACCGCACCGATATCGTTCAGCACCAGCCCGCTCACGAATTGCGGCTGGCCCGCCGCCAGCAACATGCCGATGATCCCACCCCTCGACGTGCCGACAATCGTGCCCCGCTCGATCCCAAGATGGGCGGCCAGCGCCATCATGTCCTGACCCTCGACGATGGGCGTGTATTCAGCGATTGGATTTTCGGCCCAGCCGCTGGCGCCACGGCCGCGGTAATCCATGCGGATCACCTGATGTCGCGGAGACAGATGCCGCGCAAGGTCCGCATAGTCCGCCATGGTCCGGGAGATGCCCGGCAGGCAGAAGATCGAGGGACCCGTGCCGGAAACGGCATAGGCAATCCGGCGGCCGTCTGCAGCGTCGAAAAACTGGGTCATGCGGCGGCCGCGATGGTGGGAACCGACGTTAGATCGCTCAGCTCATGGGCCGGCTTCCAGGGCAGCCGGTCCATCGGCTCGCCCGCACGGTTTGCCCAAATCGTATGGAACCCGTAGCCCGACGCCGCGCAGGCATCCCAGCAATTGGACGAGACGAACAGCACCTCGCGCGCCGAACACCCGAAATAGGCGCCCACCAGTCCGTAGACCGAGCGATGCGGCTTGTAGACCCCCAGCGACTGCACGCTGAGACAAGCGTCCAGCACTTCGCCGATCCCAGCGGCGGTCACTGCTCCTTCCAGCATGTCGGGCGTGCCGTTCGAGAGGATCGCAGTGTTCATTCCCGCATCCTTCAGCGCGCGCAACATCTCGGGCACTTCCGGATAGGCCGAGAGCTCCCAATAAAGCTGCAGCAACCGTGCCCGCAGGTCCGCATCATCGATCCCCTGCTCCTCCAACGCATAATCGAGCCCGTCCTGGGTCACGGTCCAGAAATCCTGATGCACCCCCGCGGTGGCGCGCAGCCAAGTGTATTGCAGCTGCTTCAACCGCCAGGTCCGGGCAATTGCAGGCCATTTCTCGGCGAAGACGTCGTGGCCCGGTTCGGCGGCGGCCTCGCGCGCAGCGGCCGCGACGTCGAAGAGCGTGCCGTAGGCATCGAAGACACATGTGGTGATGGGCATTGGCGAAACTCCCTGGTTGGCGCCGACCATGGCCGAAACTTGAGCGCGGATGAACCCCCGTCAAGCGGGCGATTTCTCGCGGGCCGAGATTTCTTCCAGCCGGTCCACCTTGCGCATCTCCGGGAACAGCCACGCCCAGAGCGCGGTCACGCCAAGCGTTGCCGCGCCGCCTACCATCACCGCAGGCACCGTACCGATCAGCGCCGCCGAGACACCGGCGCGGAAATCACCCAACTCGTTCGAAGCATTGATCGCGACCGCGTTCACCGCGCTGACCCGACCGCGCATCGCATCCGGCGTGGCGAGCTGGATCAGGGTCAAGCGGATATAGACGCTGACCATGTCCGCCGCGCCGTAGATGCCCAGCGCCAGAAGCGAAAGCCAATAGATTTCCGAAAGACCGAAGACCAAGATCGAGGCCCCGAAAATTGCCAGACTGACGAAGAAAGCCGGTCCCATATGCCGGGGTGCCGTCAGCCGGGTCAACGCCAGACCGACGATCAGTGAGCCGACCGCCGGCATGGCGCGCATCACCCCCAGACCATCGGCGCCGACACCCAGAATATCCTTGGCGTAGATCGGCAACAGCCCCATGACGCCGCCGAAAAGCACAGCCAGCAGATCGATCGAGATTGCCCCCAGCACGATTTTTTTTCGCCAGACGAAGCTGAACCCGCCCAGCACTTTGGCCAGGCTGAAGGGCTCGCGTTCACGGACGGTCAGGCGCGCGGAAATTGCCCAGGCTGCCAGCCCAGCCAGCGCGAAGATCACCAGCGCCCACAAATAGGTCCAATCGCCCGTCACCGCGACCAGCACGCCGCCAGCCGCCGGGCCGATCAGCTGTGCGGCCTTGTTGACCGACGATGACCAGGCGATCGCCCTCGGAAAGACGGCCGGATCCACCAGATTGGGCAGGATCGCCTGGCTGGCGGTGAAGTAAAAGGCGCGCGCGGTGCCGTGCACGACCAGGATGGCGAAGATCGGCCAGACGGCAGGCCTGTCGGTCAGCGTGTAGACCAAAAGCATCGCCGCCGCCGCAACGTGGAGCGCGTTGCAGAGCACGATGATGTTGCGCCGGTCGAACCGGTCAGCGGCCATCCCAGCGACCAGGAAGAGGGCCAGCGCCGGGGCGAACTGCGACAACCCTACCAGGCCCAAATCCAGCGGATCGCCGGTCATCAGATAAACATGCCAGCCGACCGCGACCGTGATGATCTGGTTGCCCATCACATTGGCCATCCGGCTGAGAATGAACGCGAGGAAATCCCGGTTTGCGGAAAGAGGCCGGGCCAGGGCCTGGTCTGCCGCTTGGTCCTCGCTCATGGATTGGTCAGTCGAAGTGCGCGCATCCGCCGCTTATCGCGGCCCTGTCAAGCCGGGTGCAAGGGAAAGATCGAGGGACGCCTAGCTGCGCAGGCCGCGCGCGAGATCCTGTTCGATCGTCATCGGCCCCGCCTCGCCGCCCAGCCGCGAGCGGTAGACGTAGACGCCTTCCATCACACGCTGTACATAGTTGCGCGTCTCGCTGAACGGGATCGTCTCGATCCAGTCGATCATGTCCGTTCCCGAGAGGCGCGGATCGCCATAGGCGGCGATCCACTTGTCGACCCGGCTGGCGCCGGCATTGTAGGCGGCGGCGGCCAAAACGTAGGAGCCGCTGAACTGATTGATCCGGCGGGCCAAGTAGGTCTGGCCCAGACGCGCATTGTAGCGCCAGTCGTCGATCAACCGGTCGCGGGAGTATTTCTCGCCGATCCACCCCGCCACCCGCTTGGCGGTGCGCGGCATCAGCTGCATCAGCCCGCGCGCGCCGGCCGGGCTGACCGCCCGCTCGTTCAATTCTGTCTCCTGACGCGCGACTGCCATTGCCAGCGCCGGTTCAATCACGCTGGCGTAACCCGCCAAATCGGTGACCGGGTAATATGCCGGGTAGAGCAGCACGCCCTTGCGCGCCGCGTGCTTGGCGATCCGCACCGCGAAATGCGGCTCACCCAGATCCAGGCTCAGCCGCGCCAGCGCACCCAGCGTCGCGCGCCCATCCATTTGTTTGCCAAGCTCGCTGAACATCAGGAAGGCCAACCGGTCCTGGCCCGCATAATGCAGCAAAAGCCCGGCACGCACGGCGTCCGAGCGCAAGGCCGGGCTGGTGCTCCAATCCGGCAGCGTGCTGTTGGCGAGTTCCGGGATTCCGGGCGCGCCGATCTTCGCCGCAGCTAGCTGGCCGTAAAACGAGGTCTGATACTTGGCTCCCTGCGCGTACCATTTGCGCGCGTTCTCCTGGTCGCCCAGCGCCTCGTAGGCGCGCCCGGCCCAGTAACCCCCACGGCCAAGGCTGATCGGCGTGCCGACCGAGGCGTTGAAGCGTTCGAAATGCTGAGCCGCCCGTCGCGGATCGTTCAGCCGACGCAGTGCGATCCAGCCCGACAGCCATTCGAGGTCGGAATAGTCGTATCCGTCACCGGGCGTCAGAAAGTGCTGGCTCGCCAGATTGTAGGCGACCTTCGAGCGGCCCTCGCGCGCAGCGCGGCGCACCAACATGGCCCGTCGATCAGCCCAGAGCGACGGCACCCCCAGCTTGTGCTCGTCGCCGGTGATCTTGACCAATAGTTTCTCGGCCTGATCGTATCTTTTGCGCTTCCACAGCCGGGACATCTCGCGCCAGTTTGCCCGTGCCGCGCCGCGCGGCCGGTCTCTCCCTGTCGACCCATCGGCACCGAAAACCGCACGTGTGACCACCGAACCGCCCGGCCAATCCGCCCGGCGCGAAACGTAGTCCTGGTACTCGCTGACAGATCCCTTGCCGGCGCGCAATTTGCGCCATAGCACAACGTCTTTGATGATCTGGTCGCGGCTCCGCTCGGCCATTGCCTGCGCTTCGGACCATTTGCCGCGCTCACCGAGACTCAGAGCGTCGGCCAGGACAGCACCCCCGGCACGCGCGGTCTGCAGATCGATTGTTGTGGTTCCGTTGCCGCTCGCAGGATCGGAAATCAGACTCAGAGAGCCGATGAGAGCACCAACAACAAGGAACTGCCTTAACACCGCGTTAAGTCCCTTCTCTCGCACAGCAACAGTGATTTACGACCCGCTATTAATGCCCACTATTAGCACAGAATCGCCCAAGCTTAGCAGTCTTTCTTTGCCACTTGGTTAAGTATCAACCTTGGGCAGAAACCTACTGAAATCACTACCGTAATTCGGGTTGGTCTGCCACGTGCAGTGCCACCGGCAACCACGCCTGGGCCGTGCCGGCGCTCCCTTGCAGTCGGCGGCGATTGCGCCTAGGGTCGCGCGCCTTAAGACGCCGCGCAACCAAACTCTCAGTGATCGGACAAGAAGATGTTCAAAGGTTCCCTTGTCGCCCTGGTGACGCCGTTCAAGGACGGCGCGATCGATGAAGCTGCGCTCGAGGCATTGGTCGACTGGCACATCGCTGAAGGCACCCACGGGATCGTTCCCGTCGGCACCACTGGTGAAAGCCCGACACTGACCCATGCCGAACACGAGCGCGTGATCGAGATCGTGGTCAGCAAGGCGGCGAAACGGGTGCCGGTGATCGCGGGCGCGGGCTCGAACAATACATCCGAGGCGATCCGCTTCATGCAGTACGCCGAGAAGGCGGGCGCTGATGCGGGCCTGGTCGTCACCCCCTACTACAACAAGCCGACCCAGGGCGGGCTGATCGCGCATTTCAAAGCGCTGCACGATTGCTGCGAACTGCCGATCATCATCTACAACATTCCACCGCGCTCGGTGATCGACATGACGCCGGAGACGATGGGCGAGTTGGCCAAGCTGCCGCGGATCATCGGCGTCAAGGACGCGACCGCGGATCTCTCCCGGGTGCCACAGCAGCGGATCACCTGTGGCAAGGAGTTCATCCAGCTGTCGGGCGAGGATCCGACCGCGTTGGGCTTCAACGCCCAGGGCGGTATCGGCTGTATCTCGGTGACGGCGAACGTCGCGCCCAGGCTCTGTGCCGAGTTCCAGGAAGCGACACTGAAGGGCGATTACGTCACCGCGCTCGACTACCAGGACCGGCTGATGCCATTGCATCAGGCAGTTTTCCGCGAGCCAGGGCTCGCGGGTGCGAAGCACGGCCTCTCGATCCTCGGGCGCTGCGCGGACGAGGTGCGCTCGCCGCTGGTGCCGGTGACCCCGCCGGTCCAGTCCGAGATCCGCAACGCCATGGTCCATGCCGGGCTGATTAACGCTTGAGATCTTGAATTGAGCGCCAAGAAAGAGAAGGGCGCTCCGGCACGAATTGCGGCCGAGAACCGTAAGGCGCGCCACAACTATTTCATCGAGGACACACTCGAGGCCGGCATCGTGCTGGAAGGCTCGGAGGTGAAATCGCTGCGCGAGGGCAAGGCCAACATCGCCGAGAGCTATGCCTCGGTCGAGGGGGCCGAGCTTTGGCTGATCAATAGCTACATCCCGCCCTACGGCCAGGCCAAATCCGCTGCTTTCAGCCATGACGAGCGGCGGCGGAGGAAACTCCTGGTCCACAAGCGTGAGCTGGCCCGGCTCTACCAGGCGGTTGGGCGCGAGGGGATGACGCTGGTGCCCCTGAAGCTCTATTTCAACGACAAGGGCCGGGCGAAACTCGAGATCGGCATCGCCAAGGGCAAGAAGATGGCCGACAAGCGCGAGACCGAGAAGCGCCGCGACTGGGCGCGCGAAAAGGCCCGGTTGATGCGGGAGCGCGGATGAGCCGGCCCGAAGAACGTCCCGACACCCAGCGCATCATGTCTGCGGTCGACGCCACCTGGCCGCCTGCGGAATACCGCAAGTTAGGGCCGTGGCTGCTGCGCCGTGGCGCGAGCGGCGGCCAGCGGGTTTCCGCCGCGTCGAGCGGCGATCAGGCTGCGGCGATTGAGCCCGCGATCGAGGGGATGAAGGCCTGGGGCCAAGACCCGCTCTTCCGGGTGACACCCGATCAGCCCGAACTTGACAGCCGCCTCGAACAGGCGGGGTTCCGCCGCCATGACCCGGTCGCACTCTACGCCGCGCCAGCCGCCGACCTCGACGACAGCGCCGATCACACGGTCAAGGTTTTCGATGTGGGTGCGCCGCTGGCCATCGTCGACGAGATCTGGACCGCTGGCGGCATCGGTCCCGGCCGCCGCGCGGTGATGGCGCGCGCGCGAGGCCAGGCCAAAACCCTGATGGCGCGCGCCGATGACCAGCCGGTCGGGGTCGCCTTTGTCGCCACCGACGGCGACATCGCGATGATCCACGCTATCGAGGTCGCGCCCCAGCATCGCCGCAAGGGCGGCGGGGCCTTGCTTATCCGCGGTGCCGCGCGCTTCGCCACACAATCCGGCGCGCAATGGCTGACACTGGCGGTTACCGAGGCCAACGGCCCGGCCCGGGCGCTCTACGAGAAACTGGGCATGGCGCATGTGGGCGGCTACCATTACCGGGCCCTGGCCCGGTGAGTTGGCCGTTGATTTGGGCAAAGTGAAAAGGAGCCCGACCTTGCGCCCGATCGTCGGGATGATTGCCATCACCATGCTGGGGGTCGCCGCGCACGCGGACGAGCACATTGTGCTACCCGACCCGGGTGCGCCCGAGGGCGCTGTGTCGACCGCGCGCAGCGAACGTCCCTTCGATTCCTATGACCTGCCCATTGCCCGCTATTCCCCTAATGCCGTCGGCGCCCGCCGGGTCGAGGGCCGTATCGTCTGGTCTGGCTTAAAATTGAATGACGAAGGCGCGACCACCGCCCAGGTGATCGCGGGCTACCAGGACCGGCTGGCGGCGCTCGGCTTCGCGCCGCTCCTCGATTGCGCCAACCAGGATTGCGGTGGCTTCGATTTCCGCTTCGCGGTGCAATTGATGCCGCCCCCGGCGATGCTGATGGATGCCGCCGACTTCGCTCAGCTCACGGTCGCCAAGGGTGACGCGGGGAGCGAGACGTTCGTCTCGGTCCTGGTAAGCCGGCTCTTGAGAACGATCCATATTCAGACCGTCGTCGTTGCGCCGGCCGAAGCGCCACTTGCCATGACAGCAGCGCCCGAGCCGGAAGCGTCGGCCCAGCCGGTTATTCTAGAGCAAGACCAGGCGAATCTCCTGGATTTGCTCATGGCCAATGGCCATGTGCCTGTGCGCGGTCTCAACTTCGAGACCGGCGGGGCGGCACTGACCGAGGATTCGCGGCCCGCCCTCGACGCGCTGGGCGAGGTGCTGGCTGGAAACCCGGAGCTTAGCGTCGTGATCGTCGGGCATTCCGACAATCAGGGTGCGCTGGATGCCAATCTGGCGCTATCGAAACGCCGTGCCGAGGCAGTGCGCGACGCGCTGGTCGAGCGCGGCGTCGACGCGGCTCGGCTCGACGCGCAGGGGGCGGGTTTTCTGGCGCCGATCACGACGAACGCGACCAAGGAGGGACGCGCGGTGAACCGGCGGGTGGAATTGGTCTTGCGCTAACGGATCAGTTCGCGCCGTCGTCAGGTTTCAAGCCGCGCTCGGCGCGCCGCTTCTGCAACAGGGCCCTGTAGTTCTCTCTCGCCCGCGCTTGTGCGTCGCGCTCGGCCTGGCTCGAACGGTCGAGCCGCCGGGCACCGGCATCATCCAGCGCCCTACCTCCGAACCCGTCGCCGATCCGGATCTTCCCTACGCCGTCGCGCGCGCGCCTGTCCTCGAAGCGATGCTGCCGATCCTCGCGAATGCGCTCCTGGATACCCAGCCGCACGCGATCGCCCAACGGCACGCCTTTGCGTATGCGGAGCTGGCGCCGGATCGGGCCGTCATTTCGCCGGAAACCCCGGCTGGGCGCCGCGGTCTGCGGCGTCAGCCGCTGGGCAAGTTGCTCGCCCTCCGCCCCGGTCGATTTCCGAACCGGACCCGGATCGTCAACCGTCCGTGCGGGTGCATGTCCCGCCACTAAAGCGCCGCTGATCAGGACCAAGGCGAGCGCGCGGGTAAATCGATCACATGGGGTCATAGTACACCTAACGTCGCCGCATCCGGATTCCGATGCTGATAAGTGTTCAATTGCGACAAAACACTTCGTCTTTCGACCGGACAGAACTGTACAGATGGCTCATAGTTAGGTCGAATCACGTTGTTTTCCAGTGGGAACCGCCAATGACCGTTCATCCCAGCGAGCTCGCCGCCGTCACCCAACCCGTCACCAATGCACGCGGCCTGCCGAACGCTTTCTACACCGATCCCGAGGTGTTCGAGGAGGAGAAGAAGAAAGTCTTCTTCCGCAATTGGGCGGCGATCGGCTTTGTTTCCGACGCGCCCGAGCCGGGGGATGCCCGGCCGCTGACATTCCTCGGTCAGCCCCTGGTGATGATCCGCGGGCGCGACGGCGTGCTGCGCGTCTTCCAGAATGTTTGCCGCCACCGCGGAATGATCCTGATCGAACAACCCCAGAAGATCGAGCGCGCGATCCGCTGCCCGTATCATTCCTGGTGTTATGAACTCGATGGCAGCCTGCGCACCACGCCGCATGTGGGCGGGCCGGGCACGAACCGCCACGACGCGATCAAGCGCGATGAACTTGGCCTCTTCGAGGTGCGCAGCCATACGTGGCTCGGCATGGTCTTCGTCAATATCGACGGGCGGGCGCCGGACTTCGAGACCTATATCGGCGAGGCCCTGCCCCGGTACAAGGATTTCGACCGCCCGCTCTACCGCTGCGGCGACGAGGGCACCTTCACCATGGAGGTCAAAGGCAACTGGAAACTGGCAATCGAGAACGGCGCCGAGGCCTATCATCTGCCTTGGGTACATCCCGGGCTAAACAGCTATTCGCGGCTCGAAGACCACTACCATCTGCAGATCGACGGGCCGTTCTGCGGTCAGGGCACCACCGTCTACGATCCGGGGCTGAAGTTTCCCCGCTTCGCCGACCAAGGCGCGAAGTGGGATAAGGGCGCCGAATACCCGATGTTCTTCCCGAACGTGATGATCGGGCTGCAGAACGATCACACCTACGGCTTCATCGTCGAGCCGGTGACCCACGAGTTCTCGCACGAGCATGTGCAGATCTTCTACACAGACCCAAAGGTCGCGGGCGAGGAATGGCGCGAGAGGCGCGAGAAGAACGGGACCACCTGGCGCGGGGTTTTCGACGAGGACATCTTCGTCGTCGAGGGCATGCAGCGCGGCCGGCACGCCAGCCAGTTCGACGGCGGCAAGTTCTCGCCGGTGATGGACAACCCGACCCACGACTTTCACGCCTGGGTGGCAAGCCAGATGATGGCCTAGTGGGTCGCTGATCGTGGACCGGGCCGCCCTCGACGCGGCACTGATCGCGGCACACGAAGCGGCGGACCATCGGCGCCTGGTATCGCTCTACGCCCAAGCCGCCGACCAGGCCGAGGTAATGGGCGACTTGGACGCCTGCTGCTTTTATCTGACCCATGCATATGTGTTCGCGCTCCAAACAGGAGACGAAGAGGCGCGTGCACTGCACGAGCGTTTGCTCGCATATGGGCGTGAAGAGTAGCACTGTCGCGCGCCCTGACGGATTTGCGACAGCAAGCGACGAAATTCTGCGTAAGCCCCAGCGCGAAAATTGCTCTGATGCAGGTTGATCAGGTCAGTCTGCCCGGAGCACGATTCGGGCCAACGGAGAGGGTGTCCCATGCAATCCCATGCCCGCGTGGTTGTCATCGGCGGCGGTGTCGTCGGCTGTTCCGTGCTCTACCACCTGGCCCGCGAGGGCTGGACCGATGTCATGCTGCTGGAACGATCGGAACTGACCTCCGGGTCCACCTGGCACGCGGCCGGGGGCTGCCACACGATCAACGGCGATCCGAACGTAGCCAAGCTGCAGAAATACACGATCGACCTCTACAAGGAGATCGAGGAGTTCTCCGGCCAGTCCACCGGTCTCCACGTCACCGGCGGCGTGATGATGGCGGCCACGCAAGAGCGCTTCGACTGGCTGAAATCGATGATGGCGAAAGGCCGCTACCAGGATATCGAATCCCGGGTCATCACGCCCGAGGAAGCGCACGAGATCATGCCGCTTCTTGACCCCGGCCAGTTTGTCGGTGGGCTCGAGACGGTGGTCGATGGGCACCTAGACCCGTCAGGCGTTACCCATGCCTATGCTAAATCCGCGCGCAAGTTGGGCGCCGACATTCACACCCACACAATGGTCAAGGACATTCATCGCAAACCGGATGGTGGTTGGGAGGTGATCACCGACCAAGGCAACGTCAACTGCGATCATGTGGTCAATGCGGGGGGGCTTTGGGCCCGCGAGGTCGGGCGCATGGTCGGTCTGGAAGTGCCGGTGCTCGCCATGGAGCATATGTATCTGATCACCGAGGACATGCCGGAGGTGGCCGAGGTCAACAAGAAGACCGGCAAGGAAGTGGTCCACGCGGTCGATTTCGACGGCGAGCTGTATCTGCGCCAGGAACGCGGCGGAATGCTTATGGGCACCTACGAGAAAGCCTGCGTGCCATGGTCGGAACTCGAGACCCCGTGGGACTTCGGCCACGAATTGCTCCAGGAGGATATCGACCGCATCGCACCGTCGCTCGAGGTTGGCTTCCGGCACTTCCCAGCCTTCGAGCGTGCAGGAATCAAGCAGATCATCTGCGGACCCTTCACCTTCGCGCCCGATGGCAACCCGCTGATCGGCCCGATCCGTGGCCTGCCGGGCTTCTGGTCCGCCTGCGGCGTGATGGCGGGCTTTGCGCAGGGCGGCGGCGTTGGGCTGGCGCTTTCGAACTGGATGATCCATGGCGATCCGGGCTTCGACGTCTGGGCCATGGACATCGCCCGATATGGCGACTGGACCACCATGCGCTACACCAACAAGAAGGTGCAGGAGAACTATTCCCGGCGCTTTTCGATCAAGTTCCCGAACGAGGAACTGCCCGCGGCGCGGCCCTACAAGACCACCCCGATCTACGACAAACTGGTGTCGATGGGCGCCCAGATGGGCGATAGCTGGGGGCTGGAGGCGCCGCTTTGGTTCGCGCCAGAAGGGGTCAAGGACGTCTTCTCGTGGCACCGCTCGACCGATTTCGAGCATGTGAAGGCCGAGGTGGCGGGCGTGCGCGAGTCGGTCGGCATAGCCGAAATCTCTGGCTTCTCAAAATTCTCGGTCAAGGGACCAGGCGCGCGGGCCTGGCTCGATCATGTGCTGGCCTGCAAGGTGCCGAACCCGGGCCGCATGACCTTGGCACCGATGCTCAAACATGACGGCAAACTGATCGGTGATTTGTCGTTGGCGACGCTGGGCGAGGACAAGTTCTTCCTTGCTGGCTCGGGCATGGCCGAGAACTATTACATGCGCTGGTGGGAAGAGACCCTGCCGGCGGACGGCTCGGTCCGGGTCGAGGCGATCGGACTCGGGATGGCGGGCCTGACGGTTGCCGGCCCGAACGCGCGCAAGGTGCTCGAGAAGCTGACCCATGCGGATGTTTCGGCAAAAGGATTCCGCTTCATGGCGATCAAGCGGATGGAACTGGGCTTCGCCCCCTGTCTGGTCGGGCGGGTAAGCTTCACCGGCGATCTGGGTTACGAGATCTGGATGAAGCCCGAATACCAGCGCCACGTGTTCGACCAGCTGATGGAGGCGGGTGCCGAATTCATGATCCGTCCGTTCGGCCTGCGCGCGCTGAACGCCATGCGGATTGAGAAGAACTTCGGCGGCTGGGCGCGGGAATACCGCCCGCTTTATGGGGCTCTGGAAGCCGGACTCGACCGTTTCGTTGCCTACGAGAAGCCCGCCGACTTCATCGGCAAGGAGGCGGCGATCAAGGAACGCGATTCAGGCGGAAAGCTGCGCCTCAAAATGTTCACGGTCGAGGCCAAGAACGCCGACGTGATCGGCGACGAGCCTATCTGGCTGAACGGCGAGGTCGTGGGCTGGGTCACCTCGGGCGGCTTCGCGCATAACTCTGGCGCGTCGATGGCAATGGGGTATGTTCCGAAGGAGCATGCGAGCGCCGAGGGCCCTTGGCAAATCGAACTTTTGGGCGAGCTGTTGCCAGCCCAGGTGCAGCATGCACCGATCTGGGACGCCAACGCGGAAAGGATGCGCGGGTGATCAGTTGTCCCGATGTTCCGGGCTTGACCCGGGATCTTGATGTGCCGGGAAAAGCCGGTCGAGGCCCCGGATCAGGTTCGGGGCATTCGGAGAGGGAGAGCATCAATGCAACGCTATAATGCCCTCTCGGTTCTCTGGGGCGGGCTGACCGGCCATAAGCACTGGAAGCAGGTCTGGGGCCGCCCGGAGCCGAAGCCGCATTACGACGTGATCATCATCGGTGGTGGTGGCCATGGTTTGGCGACCGCCTATTACCTGGCCAGCGAGCACAAGATACGCAACGTGGCGGTCTTGGAGAAGGGTTGGCTCGGCGGCGGCAATGCGGGGCGCAACACCACCATCGTACGCTCGAACTACATGGTTCCGGGCAATACCGAGTTCTACGAACACTCGCTGAAACTGTGGGAGAACCTCTCCCACGAGCTGAACTACAACGTGATGTTCAGCCAGCGCGCCCATGTGAACCTGGTCTTCACCCCCTCGCAGCGCGACGCGATGGCTCGACGCTACAATTTGATGCGCCTCAACGGGATCGACGGGGAATACTGGGACCAGGATGAATTGCGCCGCCACGCGCCGCATCTGAACTACGAGAACGGCCGCTACCCGATCCTAGGCGCCTACGTGCAGCCCCGTGCCGGGACGGCGCGCCACGACGCGGTCAACTGGGGCTTTGCCCGTGCGGCGACCGCACTGGGTGTCGACATCATCCAAGGCTGCGAGGTCACCGGCTTCATCCACAAAGCGGGTGCGGTCGTTGGCGTCGAGACCTCGCAAGGCGAGATCCTGGCCGACAAGATCGGCATGGCGGTGGCCGGCCACACCTCGGTTCTGGCCCACAAGGCGGGCCTGGGGAAACTGCCGATCGAGACCCACAAGCTGCAGGCCTATGTCTCCGAGCCACTCAAGCCCATCGTCGATCAAGTGATCGTCTTCGGCGGCATTGGGCACTTCTATATCAGCCAGTCCGACAAGGGCGGGCTGGTCTTCGGTGGCGACTTGGACAAATATAACTCCTACGCCCAGAAGGGGAACCTGCCGGTCTACGAAAACGTGATGGCCGCCTGCATGCAGATCCTGCCTTGCGCCGGCCGGGTGAAGCTGCTGCGGCAATGGGCCGGGGTCATGGACATGTCGATGGACGGCTCGCCCTTCATCACCAAGACCGATATCCCCGGCCTCTACCTGAACGCCGGCTGGTGCTATGGCGGCTTCAAGGCGACGCCCGGCTCGGGCCATTGCTTCGCCCACACCATCGCGCGTGACGCGCCGCACGAGGCCAATGCGGGCCTGACGCTGAACCGCTACCGCGAGGGGCGACAGATCGACGAAACCGGCCACGGGCCGGTCCCGAAGCTGCATTAGGGATGGCTGCGATGGACCTGACCGCGCTTACCGCCCGCCTGGATGACCTGCCGGACCTCGAGCCGGGGCCGCAATCCGTCGTGCGCCGGTTCACCGGCGACAGCGTCATGTTCCAGGACGCTCAGATGAAGAAGGGCGCGTCCTTCGAGCCCCATTCCCATCACAACGAACAGCTTGTCCTGATCCTGGAGGGACGCCTGCGCCTTGACATCGCTGATCCGAAATCGGGAAAGATCCAATCGGTGACCCTCGGGCCCAGCGATTTCATGCGCCTGCCGCCGAACGTGCCCCATGGCGGCGAGGCGCTGACCGATTGCCGGGTGCTCGACGCCTTCAGCCCGCCCCGCACGACCTTCATGGGCGAGCCTGAACCGGAGGTCAAATAATGCTCCGTATCGACTGCCCCTTCTGCGGCCCGCGCGACCATACCGAGTTCTCATACGAGGGCGACGCGACGGTGGAATACCCCGCGCTCGACGCCTCCGAGAAGGAATGGTTCGAGGCGGTCTTCCTGCGTGACAATCCGCGCGGGCCCCATTCCGAGCTCTGGCATCACATCCATGGCTGCCGGTCTTTCCTGGTGGTCCAACGCGACACGCTGACCCACGAGATCAGTTCGGTCCGCTTCGCGCACCATCCCACCGCGGAGGCGTTGAAGTGAGCGGTTTCCGCCTCCCCGCCGGCGGCGTTGTCGACCGCGCCCGGTCCCTGGATTTCACCTGGGACGGCCACGCGATGAGGGGTTACTCCGGCGACACGCTGGCCTCGGCGCTAATGGCGAATGGCGAGCACGTCCTCGGCCGCAGCTTCAAATATCACCGCCCGCGCGGAGTGATGTCGGCGGGGCCAGAAGAGGGCGGCGCGCTGGTGACCGTCGGCGCGGGCGCGCGGCGCGAACCCAACGCCAAGGCCACGCAGGTGGAGTTGTCCCAGGGTCTGGTCGCCACCGGCCAAAACGCTTGGCCCAATGTACGCTTAGACCTCGGGCGGGTGAACGATGTTTTCAACCGCTTCCTTTCGGCCGGCTTCTACTACAAGACCTTCATGGGCGTCGGTAAGGGCACCGGCGAGTGGATGTTCTTCGAGAAGTTCATCCGCAAGGCCGCCGGCATGGGCTCGGCCTCGCGCGAACCGGATCCGGACAGCTACGACATCGTCCACGATTTTTGCGACCTGCTGGTGATCGGCGCGGGACCCGCGGGCCTGGCAGCGGCCGAACTGGCGGCCGCCGAGGGACTCGACGTGATGCTGGTCGAGCAGGATTTCGCCCTCGGGGGCGGACCGCTGGGCATGGGCGAAACGCCCGGTGCCAATCTCGATGGCGTCCGGGTTTTGACGCGGACCACCGCCTTCGGCCTCTACGACACCAATGTGGTCGGCCTCTACGAGCGGGTCACCGATCACATCCCCGGCGCCGACCCGGCGACCCCGCGCGCCAATATCCGCATTGTCCGGCCCCAGCGGATCGTCCTCGCTTCGGGAGCCATCGAACGGCCCGTCGCATTCGGCAACAACGACCGGCCGGGTGTGATGCTGTCGGGCGCACTGACAACCTACGTCAACCGCTTCGGGGTGGCCCCGGGCCGCCGCGCGGTGATCGCTGGCGGCGGCGACAGCATCTATGGAGATGCAATCACCCTGGCCAAGGCGGGGGTCCAGACGACGCTCCTGGATGCCCGCGAAACCGCGCCGCCGGAACTCGCCGAGGCTGCCGCGGCGGCGGGGATCGAGCTCTGGGCCGGTTATTTGCCGGTCGAGGCGCAGGGCCGCAGCACGGTCAAGGCGTTGCAGATCGGGCGCCCAGCGCTCGACGGCCATGTGCGCTCGGAACGCGCGCTGCCTTGCGATTGCGTCGGCATCTCCGGCGGCTGGTCACCCACGGTACACCTGCTCTCACACAAGGGCGCCAAGCCCGCATGGAACGCCGAAATGGCCTGCTTCCTGCCCGACGCCCTGCCAGAGGGGATCAGCATCGCCGGCAGTGTCGCGGGCATCTGGCGCACCGAGGATTGCGTCGCCCATGGACAGGCGGCGGCGGCGGAGGCGGTCAACGCACTGACCGGCAAGAAGACCAAGGCGCCAAAGGCGCCCCTTCCCGGCGGCTGGGCCAATCCGATGCAACCCCTTTGGGAGGTGACCGTACCTGGCCGCAAGCTGAAGAGCTTCATCGACCCACAGCATGACGTCACCACCTCGGACGTCCGCCTCGCGGCGCGCGAGGGCTATGCCTCGCCCGAGCATATGAAACGCTACACGACACTCGGCATGGCCACTGACCAGGGCAAGGTCGGCAACGTGATCGGCCTGGCGCTGCTGGCCGACGCACTTGACCAGTCAATCCCCGAAACCGGGATCACCACGTTCCGCCCGCCCTATACGCCTGTGCCGATCGGCGCCTTCGCGGGCCGGGCCCGCGACAAGCACTACGCGCTCGAGCGCCAGACGCCGATGCATAAGGTGCAAGCGGAAGACGGCGCCAAATGGCTGGACGTGGGCGTTTGGAAGCGCGCCTGGTACCATCCGGCCCACGCGGGCGAGAGCTTGGGCGAGGCCTATGTGCGCGAGGCAACCGCCGTGCGCCAGACCGTAGGCCTGGTCGACGTGACGACACTGGGCAAGATCGCCGTACAGGGACCGGACGCGGCCGAGTTCCTGAATCGGGCCTTTGTGAACGGCTTCGGGAAGCTGCCGGTGATGAAATGCCGCTACGGGGTGATGCTGCGCGATGATGGTATCGTCTTCGACGACGGCGTCACTTGGCGCTTCGGCGAAAACGACTTCATGGCAACGACCACCACGGCCCATGCGGCAACCGCAATGGCGTGGTTCGAGAACCTGCTCCAGACCCGATGGCCGGATCTGCGCGTCAACATCGCCTCGCTTTCGGATCAATGGGGCGGCGTCGCCATCGCCGGCCCCCGCGCCCGGACCGCACTGCAGGCAGCACTGGCCGAAGGCGATGTCTCGAATGAGGGGCTTCCCTTCATGGGCATCCAGAATGCCGCGTTGAAGGTCGCCGGCGGCGCGATCCCGGTGATGATCGCCCGGATCAGCTTCTCCGGCGAACTGGCATTCGAGATCAACGCCCGCTCGGACCACTGCCCGGCCATGTGGCGGGCGCTTCTGGCACAGGTGAAGGCCAATGGCGGCTGCGCCTACGGGATGGAGGCTCTGGGCGCGCTGAGAATCGAGAAGGGGCACGTGACCGCCGCCGAACTCGACGGCCGCGTGACGCTGGAAGACGCGGGCCTCGGCAAGATGGCCTCGACAAAAAAGCCCTTCATCGGGATGGTGCTGCGCAAGCGCCCCGATCTCGCCCGCGAGGATCGGCCGCAATTGGCGCATTTCCACCCCGTGACCGCCGGTGAGAAGTTCTCGATCGGCGCCGTGGTCTGCGAGGAAGGCAAGGTCGAAGGCCACGGCATCGGCTGGATCACCGGCGTGACGGTCGCCCCCGCGCTTGGCGGCGGCTGGCTCGGCATCGGCTTCGTCACGGGTGGCCCCAATGCCTGGGAAGGACGCGACGTCGTGATCGCCGATCCGGTGCGTGGCAACGAGGTCAAGGCCCGCGTCGCCAGCCCGCACCAATACGACCCCAAGGGAGAACGGATGCATGGTTGAGCGCGCATCGGCCGTCGAAGGTCACGACAGCACACGCCGATTCGGCGTGATCGGCCCGGATGGCCCCCGCATCCGCTTGACTGAACGGCGTTTGGACAGCGCTTGGCTGATCGCCGCCTGGCCCGAGAGGCTGGCCGAGACCGGCGCGGTTGCCGCCAAGGCCGCCGGCACGGATGCCGTCCCCGGACCGGGCCAATCCGCCACTGGTTCTGCTGGAACGCTGCTGCGCACCGAGCCGCTGAAATGGATGCTGATCAGCGAGACCCCGGTCGATCGCCCGCCACTGGACGCCGCCTGCGGTACGACCCTGGACCTCGGCCATGCGCGCACCGTAATCCATGTCTCTGGTCCCGCGCTAGCGGACTTCATGGCCCGCATGACGCCGCTGGATCTGCGGCCCGCGAACTTCCCCGACGGCTCGGTCGCCAATACCGGGCTGCACCATATGGGCGTGACGCTGCTCGCGCGCGACGGCGGCATCGACATCCTGGTGCTCCGCAGTTTCGGCCTCGCCGTCTGGGACGCGCTGATCGAGGTCGCAGCCCAATTCGGCGGCGAAATCACCTGAGCCCTGATCCAGATGCGGGCAATTTCAAACCTGACCCGCAGAACCCTGCTGATCGCGGCCAAGGCCGCGTTGCTCCTGGTCGTGCTCGGCTATGGCGGAGCCTATAGCTGGGTGTTGGATGGCATCGGCGCGTTCCGCTTGCACCTCGCGGTTGCGTCCGCCGCGCTCGTCCTCGTCGCGCTCGCACTCCTGTTCTGGCGTTCGGCCCTGATCGCCTTTGTTGCGGCGTTTCTCGCAGTCATAGGCTTGGGGCCTGTCCTGCAAGATGCCATCTCCGCTTCCGAATCTGGCCCGGCAGACCCCGAGATTTCGCTTCTTTACGCCAATCTCTTCGACAAGAACGCCGTGCCGGATGCCGCCGCCCAAGCTCTTCTCAGTGCAGATGCCGACATCCTGGTCACGTCAGAGACCGCCGAGCCGATCGCCTCGGCTCTCCGTGAGGTCTATCGCCACCGCGTCGTCGCCCAGGACGACCCCCGCACGATGCGCACCGCGATCTGGTCCCGATTTCCGCTCAGCAATGGATGGTTGTTTCTCGACAACAACGTCGCGCCCACCGGCGCCGCGGCTCTCGTCACTCTTGATGATGGCACCGAGTTCCACCTGACCGGCGTTCACTTCTCGCGTGCCATCGAAGGGCTGCGGCGGGTCCAAGCGGATGCCCTGGCGGACATTGGAGGCGGCCGCGCCCGGCCCAGAATCGTCATCGGCGATTTCAACGCGGCGCCCTGGTCTTGGACCCTGGCCCGGGCCGCCGCCACGACCGGCACCCGGATTCTCGGTGGTTATCGCATTACCTGGAGCGGCACTTACCCGACCCCAACCGGAGCGCTGCCGACCCTCTGGGGCCACAACATCGACACCATGCTTTACTCGGACCGGATCGCCGTCCGCGCCGTCGAAACCCAGACCCTGCCGGGCTCGGATCACCGCATTCTGCTGGTCCGTGTCCAGATCCTTCCGGAATGACATCTTCCAGCCAGCCCGCGTCGACCCTATATTGCTGCCCAACGAACAACTGAACGGGAAAACGGCCACGATGCTGATCGGGATCCTCGAGACCGGCCGGGTGAACCCGGACCTGATTGCCGCGCACGGCGAATACGTGCCGATGTTCGAATCCTGGCTAAAGCCGGCCTTCCCACAGGTCCGGTTGCGCGGCTATGCCAGCATCGATGGCGAGATCCCCGCGAGCGCCACGGAATGCGATGCCTGGCTGATCACCGGCTCGAAACATGGCGTCTATGAAGAGTTGCCCTGGATCGAACCATTGAAAGGGTTTCTGCGCGAAGTCCGCAGCGCGGGCACGCCGATGATCGGGGTCTGTTTCGGTCATCAGATCATGGCCGAGGCGTTTGGCGGCAGCGCGGTAAAGTCGGACAAAGGATGGGGTGTCGGCGTGCACGACTATCAGGTGACCCGCCGCGCCGGCTGGATGGATGGCGGGCCAGACGAATTCGCGATCCATGCCTTGCATCAGGACCAAGTGGTTGAAATCCCTGACGACGCCACCGTGCTCGCCAACAGCCCGTTCTGCGAATTCGCGATGCTGGCCTATGGCGACCCGGAGCGTCCGGATGCAATTTCGATCCAGCCACACCCCGAGTTTAACCGCCCATATGCCCAGGATTTGATCGAGCTGCGCACGGGCGTCGCGATCCCACAGGACCGCGGCGCCGTGGCCATGGAAACCTTCGGCCGCGAGGTCCACAACCGAGAATTCGCTCTGTGGTGCGTTGCCTATCTGCGCCAGGCACTCGCCGCGCGGAATGCCGCCTGATTGGGGCGGAACGGACGGTTCGGTGAATTTGCGTTGAAAACTACCCGTCGCGGGCACGCGATCGTCCCGCGAGACTGAACCCACCGATAGAGCTGCGGCGCTCTACATGCGACACCAGGAAGAAGACACCCCGGCGCCGGGCTTCACTGATCGGCAGTGAGCTTGGTGATTTCTTCTTTAAGCCGCAGTTTTTGTCGTTTCATCGCAGTAATCTGCAGATCGTCGCTGCCGGGCCGCGCCTGTTCGTCTTCGATCTTTTGGGAGAGAGATTCGTGTTTCTGACGCAGCTGGGTGAGATGAGACGACGCGCTCATGGGCAAGTCCTCCTTTGCGAATACAGCCCTGGAATTACACCAGCGATTCGCCGAATTGTCATCATCGAGTTTAATTAAAATGTTAATTCATTCGTATCGTGATTGCTGGACATTCCCTCTAAACCTCTGGTGGAAAGACGTTATTCTTCGAGCATGTCCAACACGGCACCGGCACGCAGGATCGCTGTTGCCTGCGCAGTGAAATCGTCGCCATCGCGCAGATGCTCGGGCCCGTCATGCAAGACCAACGGCGCCAGCAGCCGAAACGGCGCCCGCGCGCCTTTGCGCGCCTGGACCACGATCCGGCCCGCGTCGCGTCCTGCCCGCGCCGCCAACGGCTTCACCGCGATCGCGCCCGCTGACCCGTCGAGCGCACGCAGGATCTCGGGCAGCCGTTCGGTGCGGTGAATCAGCGTCAGCCAGCCCTTGGATCGCAACCGCGAGAGCCCGGCTGAGATCCAATCGGCCAGCTCGGCGTCGCCCTCGCGATGCGCCTTATCGCGACCCGCGACCGGCGAGGGCGCATCGCCAACCCGGTGATAGGGCGGGTTCATCATAACATGATCGAAGGCAAGCTGCCGCAAAGCCCCAGGCATCGCCGTAGCATCGCCCAAATGCAGCGTCACAGCGATGCCGTTGAGTTGTCCGTTGCGCCGGGCCAGCGCCAGATAGTCCGGCTGCACGTCCAGCCCGTGCAGCTCCAACCCGGCAACCCGCGCGCCCAGGCAAAGCACCGCGGCCCCAGCCCCGCAGCCCAGATCCAGCACCCGCTCTCCCGGCCGCGCCGCCACCGCCGCCGCCAGGAACACCGGATCGGTCGCGGCCCGATAGCCCTGCCGGGGCTGGACCAGCCGTAGCCGTCCGCCCAGGAATGGGTCCGTGGTCAAGGCATTGTCGGCAAAGGCCGCTTCCGGATCCGGCGCGCTCACAGCCAATCCTCGCCCTCATAGGGCTCGACCCCATTGGCCTTCAGGATCGCGCGGGCCCGGAACAAATCTTGCCGCAGCACCATCACGCGCCTTGGCAAAATACCCAGGCTCCCTTCCAGTATGCTCATGTTTACGTCGAACACGAAGCAGTCTATATCCTCGGCTTCCAGCAATGCCTTGGCAAAGGGCACCAGGGTTGGATCTGTGGTTCGCAGAAGCTCTTCCATCTCAACCGAAAAGGTAAGGGATCGGAGGGCCGAGGTCGAGCCAGACCCAACGGGGGCCGCGTGGATCAGGGAACCCAGTCGATGAGTGTGCGCGCGTCAGACCCGGCGGCCGACGGCGAGACCGGTGCCGGTCCGTTCGAACGCCTGCTGGCCCTAGTCGAAGACGACCTCGCCCGGGTTACCGGCTTGATCCGTGAGCGCATGTCGTCGCAGCACGCGCCTCGCATTCCCGAGATATCGGCGCATCTGATCGAGGCGGGCGGCAAGCGGCTGCGCCCCATCCTGACGCTCGCCGCGGCCAAGCTCTGCGGCTATCAGGGTGACGATCATGTTAAGCTGGCCACCACGGTCGAGTTCATCCACACAGCGACGCTGCTGCACGACGATGTGGTGGACGAGAGCCGGAAGCGCCGGGGCCGAGCCACCGCCAATATCCTCTGGGACAACAAGTCCAGCGTGCTGGTCGGCGATTACCTTTTCGCCCGGGCCTTCCAGCTGATGGTCGAGACCGGTTCTCTCGAGGTTTTGCGCATCCTCTCGGATGCCTCGGCAGTGATCGCCGAGGGCGAGGTTTTGCAACTGACTACGGCCCACGACCTGACGACCGATCTGGCGCGCTATGATCAAGTGATCCGCGGAAAGACTGCGGCGCTTTTCGCGGCGGCGACCGAGGTCGGTGGGGTGATCTCGGATGTCGAGCGCTCGAAGGTGGCGGCGCTGCGCACCTATGGTGACGGGCTGGGCATGGCCTTCCAACTGGCCGACGATCTTCTGGACTATGACGGCTCGACCGCCGCGCTCGGCAAAAACACCGGCGACGATTTCCGCGAGGGTAAAGTGACCCTGCCGATCATCCTAGCCTTTGCCCGGGGCGACCAGGTGGCACGCGACTTCTGGACCCGCACCATCGCGCGCGGCAATCAGGAACCAGGCGATCTGGACGAAGCATTGGCCTATTTGGCTGAGACCGAGGCATTGGCCGATGCCCGCAAGGCCGCTCGTGGCCACGCCGACCGGGCCCTCGCCGCCCTGGAGCTGTTCCCGGCGGGCGAGACGCGCACGGCGCTCGAGGATATCGCCGAATTCGTGGTCGCCCGGGCGGTTTAGGCGCCTAAAAGATTGACAGGAGACCCGCCCATGAGCGCAGAGCACTTTTTCAACATCGACAGTGCCGAAGGCGGCATCCCGCGCGAACTGGCGCCCGGCGTCAACACGACGGTCTTCCCGGGGGACCAGGCGATGGTTTCGGTCGTGCGCATTGCGCCCAATACCCGCGGCACCCTGCACCACCACCCGGAGGAGCAGTGGGGTTATTGCGTCGAAGGTTCTGGCACCCGGTTTCAGGGTGACGCGGCCGTCGCGGTCAAGACCGGCGATTTCTGGCGCACCCCCGGCAACGTGCCACACACAGTGGAAGCGGGCGCCGACGGCATGGTCGTGCTGGATGTCTTTGCCCCGCCTCGTAAAGCCTACACGAAACCGGGCAGCGGCTTCGGCACTGACGACGGTTGAGCGCCACCGCCAGGATTGACCTGGCACCGATCCGCGCGATCTTTGTTGTTGAACATCTAACTTGCGGGAGGCTCCGATGCCGAAGATCGATCTCGACCAGGCGCCAAGCCGGGTTGGCACGCGCTATCCGGAACCGTTCCGCAGCCGGGTTGGCGCGATCCGCCGTGTCCAGCTTGGCGACGCGGCCGATCTAACCCAGTTCGGCGTCAATCTGACGACGATCCAACCTGGTGGCATCTCGGCGCTGCGCCACTGGCATGCGAACGAGGACGAACTGGTCTTCGTGGTCGACGGCGATTTGGTACTGGTCGAGGAGGGCGGCGAAACCCCGCTCGGCACGGGAGAAGCCGCCGGGTTCAAGGCGAATGTCGCAAACGGCCACCACTTCGTGAACCGTTCCGACCGGCCTGCGACCATCCTCGAGATAGGCACCCGCGGCCCAGAGGAGCAGGGTTACTACCCGGATGACGATCTGCTCTTTATCAAGGAGGCGGGCCAGGTACGCTTCACCAAGCGCGACGGCTCGGACCCCGACTGAAAACACCCAATCAAGAGATCCTGATGACCGAGATATTCCGCTACGAAACTGCCGACGGCACCGCCACCATCACCTGGGACCTGCCAGGCACCTCGATGAATGTCTTGAACGAGGAGGGCATCCGGCAACTGGACGCCCACGTGGACAGCGCGCTCGCCGATGACGCGGTCACGGGCGTGATCGTCACCTCGGGCAAGGCGGATTTCGCCGGGGGCATGGACCTGAACGTTATCGCCCGGATGAAGGCCCAGGCGCTCGAGGCGGGTGGCAACCCCGCCGAGACGATTTTCGGTTTCGTGATGCAGCTCCACGCGGTGCTCAGGAAGATCGAACGCGCGGGCGCCGATCCGAAAACCAACAAGGGCGGCAAGCCCTTCGTCTGGGCCTCGCCCGGCACCGCCATGGGGATTGGCACCGAAATTGGGCTCGCCTGCCATCACCGGGTCGCCGCCGACAACCCCAAGGCCAAGATCGGCCTGCCGGAAATCATGGTCGGTCTCTTCCCCGGCGCTGGCGGCACCACTCGGCTGATCCGCATGATGGGCGTCATGGGCGCCGCGCCCTTCCTGCTGGAGGGCAAGACGCCGGACCCGAAGAAGGCAAAATCCGCCGGTCTGATCGACGCGATCGTGCCCGCTGATGAATTGCTGAACGCCGCCCGTGCCTGGCTGGCCGAGGCGACCGAGAAGGACGCGGTCAAACCCTGGGACCAGAAGGTCTTCAAGATCCCCGGCGGAGCGCCTTACACCCGCGAGGGCTTCGAGATCTATCTGGGCGGCATCGTCATGACCCATGGCCGCAGCCAGGGGGCCTATCCGGCTCCGAAGGCGCTGCTCTCCGCCGTCTATGAGGGCGCGCTCGTGCCCTTCGACACCGCGATCAAGATCGAGGCACGCTGGTTCACCTCGCTCCTGATGAACCCCTCCTCCGAGGCGATGATCCGCTCGCTCTTCCTCAACAAACAGGCCCTCGAAAAGGGCGCGGTCCGGCCGAAGGACGTGCCCGATATGGCGGTCAAAAAGCTCGGCGTTCTGGGCGCCGGCATGATGGGCGCCGGAATCGCCTTGGTCTCGGCCCGCGCCGGTATCGAGGTTGTGCTGATCGACCGCGATCAGGCAGCGGCGGATAAAGGCCGGGCTACGATCGAGGGGATCCTAGATGAGGGCGTGAAGAAACGCCGGATCACCGAGGACCAAACGACCGAGATCCTGGCCCGCGTCACCGCCACTCCGGACTACGCGGCTCTCGATGGCGCCGATCTGGTTGTAGAAGCGGTCTTCGAGGACCCGAAGATCAAGGCCGACGTGACCGCCAAAGCGGAAGCGGCGATCCCCGAGAGCGCGATCTTCGCGTCCAACACCTCGACCCTGCCGATCACCGACCTGGCCAAGGCCAGCCAGCGCCCGGGCCAGTTCATCGGCATCCACTTCTTCTCGCCCGTCCACAAGATGCCGCTGGTCGAGATCATCAAGGGCGAGAAGACCGGGCCGGAAGCCGTGGCCAAGGCGCTCGACTTCGCGCGTCAGCTCCGCAAGGTGCCGATCGTCGTCAACGACGCGCGGTTCTTCTACGCCAACCGCTGCATCATCCCTTACGTCAACGAGGGCCTGACCATGATCACCGAGGGCATCGCGCCCCCGCTGATCGAGAACGCGGCCCGGCAATTGGGCTTCCCCGTGGGACCGCTGCAACTTATCGACGAGACCTCGTTGGATCTGGGTCTCAAGATCGCCGAAGCAACGCAAGCGGCGATGGGCGACGCTTATCCCCGCTCGGGCGCCGACGATCTGATGCGGGAGATGGTTGAGACGCACGGGCGCTTGGGCCGCAAGTCCGGCGGCGGCATCTATGCCTATGACGACAAGGGCAAGCGCACCGGGTTCTGGCCCGGCTTGGCTGAAACCTGGCCCGTGGCCGAGGACCAGCCGAGCCTGACGGACGTGCAGCACCGGCTTATGATGATCCAGGTGCTCGAGGCGGTCCGAGCTCTGGACGAGGGCGTGCTGACCGACATCCGCGAGGGCGATGTGGGCGCCATCATGGGCTGGGGCTTCGCGCCCTGGTCAGGCGGGCCGTTGAGCTGGCTGGACATGATCGGCGCAGGCAAGGCGGTGGAGATTTGCGACGCGCTCGCCGCCGCCCACGGCCCACGCTTTGCCGCGCCTGACCTGCTGCGCGACCTCGCGGACAAGGGCGAGACGTTCTACGGCCGTTTCGCCCCGGCAGAGAGGGCAGCGTGACCGAGGTCTTGATCGTCCGCGTCAACTGCGCCTCGAATACAGAGGCGCATGAGATCGCCAGCGCCGCCATAGCCCTGCGCCTGGCGGCCGCTGCCAATATCCACCCGCCCATCAACAGCCTCTACCGCTGGCAAGGCCAGGTCGACACCGCGACCGAAGTGCCGCTGGAGCTGAAGACCCGGCTCGACCTTTTCGACCCCCTGGCCGAGCTCATTTCCGAGATGCACAGCTACCAAACCCCAGCAATCCTAGGCGTCCAGGCCGCGAAGGCCGCCTGGGCCTATGCCCATTGGGTGACCGGTGAAACCAAACCGCAGGCGTGACGGCAGGCCTGGACACGTGCCATACTTGGTTCTGGACATCCGGAGAGCAAAGGCATGAACAAGCTCGACAACGACACCCTGCCGGCGACGCTGGACCAGGATATGGGCTTTGCCCAGCCACACGACGTGCCGGTGCCCTACATGCAGCGCACCCGCACTTATTACGCGGCGCTTGGCTATCCGCGCCCCTATCGCTGGGCACAGTTTACCGACGTGCCGTTCACGCCGCTCGCCAAACCATTGGCGGATTGCCGGGTCGCGCTGGTCACTACGGCCGCCCCCTACCAACCCGATGAGGGCGACCAGGGGCCGGGCGCGCCCTATAACTCGGCCGCCAAGTTCTACCGGGTCTACTCGGCGCCCGTGGACCCGGCCCCGGATCTGCGGATCTCGCATGTCGGCATCGACCGGGCGCATACGACGGCCGAGGATTCGCGTGCGTGGCTCCCTCAGGTGCAGATGCAGCGCGCGGCGGCGGAAGGCCGTATCGGCGCGCTCGCCCCCCGCATCCACGGCCTGCCCACCAATCGCAGCCATCGCACGTCGCTGGACCAGGACTGTCCGGACCTGCTGGCGCGGCTGCGCGAGGACGGGGCGGACGCAGTGGTGCTGCTCGCCAATTGCCCGGTCTGCCATCAGTCGATTTCGCTCGCCGCCCGGCATCTCGAGGCGAACGGCCTGCCTAATGTCGTCATGGGCTGCGCCAAGGACATCGTCGAGCATGTGGGCGTGCCGCGCTTCCTCTTCAGCGACTTTCCGCTCGGCAACCCGGCTGGGCGTCCGAATGACGAGGCATCGCAGGCCAAGACACTCGCCATGGCCCTCGACTTGCTAGAGTCCACCACCGGCCCGCGCACGACCCGCCAATCGCCGATCCGCTGGAGCGACGATCCGGACTGGAAGCTCGACTACTCGAATGTAGAACGCATCCCGGCCGAAGAACTCGGCCGCCGCCGGGCCGAATTCAACCGCCAGAAAGAAATCGCCACGGCCCGCCGCGCAGAGGATGGGCTCAAGAACGCATGACCCGGCCCTTCGACGGCATCCGGATCCTCGACTTCACCCAGGTGTTCGCCGGCCCCTTCGCCACCTATCAGCTGGCGCTGCTGGGCGCCGACGTGATCAAGGTCGAGCGCAAGGGCGGCGAGAACATGCGCTATTCCCCTGGCGCCCCGGAATGGGCCGAGCGCGGCATGGCCCCCACCTGGGCCGCGGTCAACGCCAACAAGCGCAACATCGCGCTGGACCTGAAAGATCCGAAGGCAATCGGCGTCGTCAAACGCTTGGCGGCCGAGGCCGACATCGTCGCCGAAAACTTCCGCCCCGGCGTGATGGACCGGCTCGGCATCGGCTATGACGCCCTCAGCACGATCAACCCGCGCCTGATCTACTGCGCCGTCAGCGGGTTCGGCCGCGAAGGACCGGCCAAGGATGCCCCCTCCTATGATGGCCGCATCCAGGCGACCTCAGGGATAATGTCGATCACCGGCCATGCGGACAGCGTGCCGACGCGCGCGGGCTTCGCCGTCTGTGACGCCCTGACCGGCATGACCGCCGCCTTCGCCATGTCGAGCGCGCTCAACCAGCGCAGCGCCACTGGCAAGGGCCAACTCATTGACGTCGCCATGCTGGATTCGACGCTGGCGTTTCTCTCACCCACCCTCTGCGAATACACCATCGCGGGCGTCCATCAGGGCCGCTTCGGCAACCAGGCGGTCAGCCGCATCCCCACCGCCAACCTGTTCAAGGTCAAGGGTGGGCATATCTTGCTGGCGGTCAACAATGAGGCCCAGTTCCTGAATCTGCTGAGATGCATCGGCCGCGAAGACATCCTAGACGACCCGCGGTTCAAGGACTGGCCGAGCCGGATCGAAAACGAAGCGGCGCTCCGCGAGATCATCGAAACCGCCTTCGCCGAGGCCGACGACCTGACCTGGGAAAAACGGCTGGAGGAGGCCGGGGCGCCAGCGGCCCGAATTCACACTCTGGCCGAGGCGGTCGAGCACCCGCAACTCGCCTGGCGCGACGTGGTGCAGGAAGTCGAGGGACCATACGGCCCCATGAAACTCATCGGATCGGGCTTCAAGCTCGCCCATGGCGGCGGCGGGATCGACCGGGCGCCGGCGAAGATTGGCGAACACACGGATGAAATCCTGACCGAAGCCGGTTTTGGGCCCGACGAGATCGCGGCCATGCGGGCAACCGGGTTTTTCAAGGAATGACCAATGCCTCGCTGATCTACGCGGAGAACGCCGGGCGGCTCGCCGACGAGGTTCGCGCCAAGGTGCCGGACGAGCAGGTCGCGACCGTGACACGCCCGAAAGACCTGGCTCCGGCGCTGGCCCGGCACGCGCCGGACGCGGTCTTCTCGATCAAGTCGATGTTGCTGGGGCCGGAAACCCACGCGCCCATTCTCGACGCCCCGTCGGTCCGCTGGCTCCATGTGGGCGGATCGGGTTACGAGCATGTGGCGGGCTGGGATCGTGACCGCATGACCCTCACCAACTGCGTCGGCGTCCTCGCCCCCTTCCTGGCCGAGACGGTGATCGGCGCGCTGGTGGCGATGAATTCCGGGCTCTTCCGCTATCACCGCCAGCAGGCGGAGCGATTGTGGCAGCAGCACTGGTTCCGCCCGCTCGCCGGTCACAAACTTCTGGTCGTCGGCGCCGGCGCCATCGGTAGCGAGGTGGCCAAGCGGGCCAGCGCTTTAGGCATGCACGTCATCGGCATCCGCCGCTCGGACGCGCCCGTCGAAGGCTGCGCCGAGATGCGTCCGCCCGAGGCCCTGCGCGACAGCCTCGCCGAGGCCGATACCGTCAGCCTCCACCTGCGCCTGACGCCCCAGACCGAGGGCCTGTTCGACGCGGCCACGTTCGCCACCATGAAGCCGGGCGCCAAGTTCATCAACACCGCCCGCGGCGGCCATGTGGTCGAGGCTGACCTGATTGCGGCACTCGCGTCCGGTCACCTGAGCGGTGCCTATCTCGACGTCTTCCAGACCGAGCCTCTGCCCAAGGACAACCCGCTTTGGGACGCCCCGAACCTGCTGATCACCCCTCACGCCTCCGACGGGGTGGATGATTGGGAAATCCGGTTCAACGCGCTTTTCATCGAGAACCTGACTGCCTGGCGCCAAGGCGCCGAACTGCGCAACGTCGTGTAGGGTGGGGTTCCACCCCGCCAATTCCCTGGCGCTCAAGCCATTCAATTTGGTTCATCGAAAACTTTTTCTCAAAAAAACAGTTACTTAATTACCTTCTCACGCTTGAGAAGCTCACCCCCGCATCCGGGCTCCATCGGCGTCGAACAACGGTTGGGCAATCAGCCGAGCGCGACGCATTGCTCCCAAGATCTCGATCTCAACCTCGCGCCCCTCCTCAATCAACTCCACCGGCAGGAAGCCCAGCGCGACGGATTTTTGAGAATAATGCGCATAGCCCCCTGAGGTGCAGAAGCCCACCACCTCGCCATCGACAAAGATCGGCTCGTAGGCCACCACGTCGGCGTCGTCCGCCTCGACCACGAAGGCGCAGATCCTGCGCGCCGGCCCCTCGGCCTTCTCCTTCGCCGCCGCCGCCTTGCCGATGAAATCCATCGGCTTGTTATAGGCGACAAACCGGTCCATCCCGGTCTCGGCAGGCATGTATTCCGGCTTGAACTCGCGCAGCCACGAGCCGAAGAACTTCTCTAAGCGAAGGCTCATCATCGCCCGCATCCCAAAGGGCTTCAGGCCGAACTCCTCGCCCGCCCCGGCGAGGATGCCGTAAAGCGCCACCTGGTCTTCGGCATCCACGTAGATCTCGTAGCCGAGGTCGCCGGTGTACGAGACCCGCTGCACCAGCGCCCGGCAGATGCCGATGTCGAATTCCCGCGCCGCCATGAAGGGCAGGGCCTCGTTCGAGACATCTCCCTTAGCGACCGGGCCCAGAAGGTCGCGCGCCCGGGGCCCGGCAATCTGAAACCCGATCCGTCGCGTCGAGACATTCTCGACCTGGACGCCGGTCTCGGGCAGGTGCTGCTCGAGCCAGCGCATGTGGAAGGCTTGTGCGCCGTAGGAGGAGGTAAGTTGGAACCGGTCGTGATCGAGGCCGGTCACGGTGAAATCCCCGACCAGCCGCCCGGACGGGCTCAGCATCGGGGTCAGGCTGAGACGCCCCGTCTTGGGCATACGCCCGGCCATGATCCAGTCGAGCCAGGCATGGGCGCCTGGGCCCGTCACCACGTATTTGCCGAAATTGTGGATCTCGTTGATCCCCACCGCCTCGCGCACCGCCCGGCATTCGGCGGCCGTCGGCTCGAAGGCGTTCGAGCGGCGGAAGCTCGGCGCCTCCTCCAGCGGCTCGCCTTCAGGGGCGAAGTAGTTGACCGCCTCCATACCGTAGGCCGCGCCAAAGACCGCTCGTTGGGATTTCCAGACGCCATAGGCGGGCGTCGTTTGGAACGGCCGCGCCGCGGGCAGTTCCTCGTTCGGGTAGCCAACCGAGAAACGGCGCTGATAGTTCTCGCGCACCTTGGCGCGGGTATAGCCGGGCGTGATCCAATCCCCGAACCGCGCCACGTCGGCTGCGAAGACGTCGCGCTCGGGCTCGCCCTCGGCCATCCACTGGGCGAGGCTAAGGCCAACCCCACCGCCCTGGCTGAACCCGGCCATCACCGCGCAGGCGGCCCAGTAGTTTCGCAAGCCCGGCACCGGGCCGATCAGCGGATTGCCGTCGGGGGCGAAGGTGAAGGGGCCGTTGATGACGTTCTTGATCCCGGCGCGCTCCAGCACCGGGAAGCGGCGGTAAGCGAATTCGACCGCGTCCGAGATGCGGTCGAGTTTATCCTCCAGCAGTTCATGGCCGAACCCCTCGGGCGTGCCGCCTGCGCCCCATAGGTCCATCTGCTGCTCGTAGAACCCGATCACCAGCCCCCGCCCCTCCTGCCGCAGATAGGACTCGCCCTCCGGGTCCATGACATGGGGCAATTCCGCGTCGCGCTCGTAGACCTCGGGCGTCTCCTCGGTCACCAGATACTGGTGCTCGACGGGGTGGAGCGGCAGGTAGACGCCCGCCAGCGCGCCCACCTCGCGGGCCCAAAGGCCGGCGGCGTTGACCAAATGCTCGGCGATGATGGTGCCGTCCTTGGTCACCACCTCCCACGATCCATTGGGCCGAGGATTGGTCTCGAGAACCGGGTTCCTGAGCACGATCTCGGCGCCTGCATCCCGGGCCGCGCGGGCATAGGCATGGGTGGTGCCCGAGGGGTCCAAATGCCCGTCCAACGGGTCGTAGAGGGCGGCCAGCACACCCTCGGTTTTGGTGATCGGCGAAAGCTTCTTGATCTCCTCCGGGCCGACGATCTCGGTTTCGAGCCCCATATATCGGTGCTTGGCCCGCTCGGCCTTCAGGAAGTCGAGCCGGTCCGGGGTGGTGGCCAGCGTCACGCCACCGACATGGTGGAGGCCGCAGGACATGCCGGTCAGCTGCTCAAGCTCGCGGTAGAGCCGGATCGTGTAGCCCTGCAGCGCCGCCATGTTGGTGTCGGCGTTGAGCGTGTGGAACCCGCCCGCCGCGTGCCAGGTCGAGCCGGAGGTCAGTTCCAATCGCTCGACCAGCATGATGTCGGTCCAGCCGAGCTTGGTCAGATGGTAGAGCACCGAGCAACCGACGACACCGCCGCCAATGACCAGGACACGGGTGTTGGTTTTCATGGGGCCACGTTTCCTCAGTTGCCGAGAATGCCAGGCAATCGGAGCCCCTGTTCGCGGGCGCAGTCAAGCGCGATCTCGTAGCCCGCATCCGCGTGGCGCATGACACCCATAGCCGGGTCGTTCCATAGCACCCGGCCGATGCGCCGTGCAGCGTCCTCGGTACCGTCGCAAACGATTACCATTCCAGCGTGCTGGCTGAACCCCATGCCCACACCGCCGCCGTGGTGGAGGCTGACCCAGGTGGCGCCCGACGCGGTGTTGAGGAGTGCATTCAGCAGCGGCCAGTCACTGACAGCGTCCGAGCCGTCCCGCATCGCCTCGGTTTCGCGGTTGGGGCTGGCGACCGAGCCCGAATCCAGATGGTCGCGGCCGATCACCACCGGTGCCCGCAGCTCGCCCGAAGCCACCATGTCGTTGAACGCCAACCCTAGCCGGTGCCGGTCGCCAAGTCCCACCCAGCAGATGCGCGCGGGCAGGCCCTGAAACGAAATCCGCTCGCGGGCCATGTCGAGCCATTGGTGCAGATGCTGGTCGTCCGGCATCAGCTCCTTCACCTTGGCGTCGGTCTTGTAGATGTCCTCCGGGTCGCCGGAAAGCGCGCACCAGCGGAACGGGCCGACGCCCCGGCAAAAGAGCGGCCGTATATAGGCCGGCACGAAGCCCGGGAAACTGAACGCGTCCTTCAGCCCCTCCTCCAGCGCCACCTGGCGAATGTTGTTGCCGTAATCCAATGTCGCCACACCGTCGTCGTGGAAGGCGACCATCGCGGCGACATGGGTTTTCATCGAGGCGCGGGCAGCCTTCTCGACCGCTTCCGGATCGCTCTCTTGCTTCGCCCGCCATTCGGCTAGTTTCCAACCGACCGGCAAGTATCCGTGCAGTGGATCATGGGCCGAGGTCTGGTCGGTAAGAATGTCCGGCTTCACGCCGCGCCGGTGCAACTCGGGCACGACCTCGCCGGCGTTCCCCAACAACCCGATGGATTTCGCCTCGCCGGCCTTGGTCCAGCGCCCGATCATCGCCAACGCCTCGTCCAGGCTGTCGGTCTTCTCATCGAGATACTTGGTCCGCAACCGGAAATCGATCCGGTCCGCATCGCATTCCACGGCCAGGCAGCAAGCGCCGGCGAAAACAGCGGCCAAGGGTTGCGCGCCGCCCATGCCGCCCAACCCGGCGGTCAGGATCCACTTGCCCGTCAGATCGCCGCAGAAATGCTGGCGCCCGGCCTCGACGAAGGTCTCGTAGGTGCCCTGAACGATGCCCTGAGTGCCGATATAGATCCACGATCCGGCGGTCATCTGGCCGTACATCATCAGGCCCAGCTTATCGAGCTTGTTGAAATGCTCCCAATCGGCCCAATGGGGGACCAGGTTGGAATTGGCAATCAGGACACGTGGCGCGTCCCTATGGGTTGGGAAAACACCAACCGGCTTGCCGGATTGGACCAGCAGCGTCTCGTCGTCTGACATGGTCTTCAGGGTCTCGCCGATCAGGTCGAAGTCTTTCCAGGTCCGCGCCGCCCGGCCGATGCCGCCATAGACGACAAGTTCATGCGGATTCTCGGCGACCTCGGCATCCAGGTTGTTGTGCAGCATGCGATAGGGCGCCTCAGTGGCCCAAGACCGGCAATTGAGCTCGATGCCCCGTGGAGAGCGGACATCGCGGATGTTGTGGCGGGGGTTGTCGGTCATTGGACTGTTCCTCGGTCAGAGGTGAGTTCAGGAAGAAGATCAAGACCGGCGCTCTCGGCCACAATGCCGCAGCGCACCAAGTCAGACGCGATCTCCAGGTCGGGCGCCATGTAGCGGTCGTCGCCCAGTGCCGGTATCTCTCGGCGCAGGCGCTCCAGCACGCGGATTAATGGTGCGCCGGTCTTCAAGGGCGCGCGGAAGCCAACGCCCTGGGCGGCGGTCAGCAGTTCGATGCCGATGATATTGCCCAGATTGTCGTTCATCTCCAGAAGCCTGCGCGCGGCGTGGCAGGCCATCGAGACGTGATCCTCCTGGTCTGCCGAAGTCGGCGTCGAGTCGACCGAGCGCGGGTTCGCCAGCGCCTTGTTCTCACTCATCAGCGCGGCGGAGGTGACCTCGGCGATCATGAAGCCCGAATTCAACCCCGGCTCGGGCGAGAGGAAAGCAGGAAGGTGGAAGTTGAGGTTTGGATCCACCATCAGCGCCACCCGGCGCTGCGCGATAGCGCCGATCTCGGCGATGGCTAGCGCGATCTGGTCAGCGGCAAACGCTACCGGCTCGGCGTGGAAATTGCCGCCCGACACGATGGCCCCGTCCGAGAGGACGAGCGGGTTGTCTGTCACCGCATTGGCTTCGACCTCAAGCGTCGCAGCCCCCTGGCGCAGAAGGTCCATCGCCGCGCCCACGACTTGAGGCTGGCAGCGAATGCAGTAGGGATCCTGGACCCGCTCGTCGTCGTCGCGATGGGCCTCGCGGATCTCCGAGCCTTCCAGCAGCGCGCGCAAGGCCCGGGCTGCCTCGATCTGGCCACGATGGCCGCGCAGTTCGTGGATTTCGGGCCGGAAGGGTGCAGGCGAACCCATTGCGGCATCCGTGCTGAGCGCGCCGGTGACCAGCGAGGCGATCCCCAGCCGCCAAGCCTCGAAGAGCCCGGTCAACGCCAGCGCCGTCGATACCTGGGTGCCGTTGATCAGTGCCAGCCCCTCCTTCGGTCCCAGTGCAATCGGCGCGATCCCGGCCGCCGCCAGCGCCTCCACGCCCGGCATGATCTGGCCCTCATATTCCGCTTCCCCCTCGCTGATCATTACCGCAGCCATGTGGGCCAACGGCGCTAGATCGCCCGAGGCGCCGACCGAGCCCTGCGCCGGAACGATTGGGGTGACGCCACGTGCCAGCATCGCCTGAAGGCTTTCGATCACGGTCCAGCTCACGCCTGATGCTCCGCGCCCGAGCGACAACAGTTTCAGCGCCATGGTCATCCGGACGATCCCGGCCGGCAACGGCGCGCCCACGCCGGCGCAGTGCGAGAGGATCAGGTTGCGCTGAAGCTGGGCCGTATCCTTCGGCGGAATCCGCACATGAGCGAGCTTTCCAAAGCCAGTGTTCACCCCATAGACCGGATCGCCACCCGTGGCCGCCGCCTCGACCCGCGCGGCCGCCACCTCAACGGCCGCCCTGGCGGAGGGGTCGAGCGTGACAACCTCGCCGGACCAGTGGATCTGGGCAAGATCGGCTAGCGTGACAGTACCTGGAGTGAGCGACAGCGTCATCTTGCGCCCCCGAAAATTCGGTGATGCAGTGGATTGAACCCGACCCGGTACGCCAGCTCGGCCGGGTGGACCACGTCCCAGATAGCGAGGTCGGCGCGCATTCCCTCGGCCAGCAGGCCCCGATCGTCGAACCCCAGCGCATCCGCCGCCACACGGGTCACCCCGGCCAGCGCGTCCTCGGGCGTCAGGCGGAAGAGGGTGCAGGCCATATTCATCGCCAACAACAGCGAGGTCATCGGCGACGAGCCCGGATTGCAGTCCGTCGCCACCGCAATTGGCACGCCTGCCTCCCGCAGCAGATCGACCGGCGGCTTTTGGGTCTCGCGGAGCGTGTAGAAGGCACCGGGCAAAATGACCGCGACCGTGCCGGATTCGGCAAGCGCATCGACCCCGGCCTCGTCCAAATATTCGACATGATCCACCGACAGCGCCCCATATGACGCCGCCAGCGCCGCGCCGCCTAGATTCGAGAGCTGCTCGGCATGGAGCTTGACGGGCAGGTCCAATTCGTCGGCCAAGTCGAAAACCCGGGCGATCTGGCCGGTGTCGAACGCGATCCCCTCGCAGAACCCATCGACTGCATCCGCCAAGCCCTGCTCCGCGGCCGCTTCCAGCGCGCTCAGGCAGACCTCGTCAATATAACGGTCCGCATCGCCCGCAAATTCCGGTGGCACCGCATGGGCGCCCAGGAAGCTCGTGACCACCTCGATGTCCCGCTTGGCCCCCAGCCGCCGGGCGGCACGCAGCATCCGAAGCTCGGTCTCGAGATCGAGGCCATAGCCTGATTTGACCTCGATGGTCGTAACGCCCTCGGCGATTAGGCTGTCCAGGCGCGGCAGCGCGGTGTCGACCAGCGCGTCCTCGTCCGCTGCGTGCGTCGCCTTGACGGTCGAGACGATACCGCCGCCAGCCCGCGCGATTTCCTCGTAGCTGGCGCCTTCAAGTCGCATCTCGAATTCGCGCGCACGGTTGCCGCCATGGACAATATGGGTGTGGCAATCGATCAGGCCGGGAGTGACCAGCCGGCCTTCCTGTTTGTGGATCGGCAGGGCGCGGACCTCGCGCGGCGCGTCCTGGCGCGGGCCGATCCAGGCGATCCGGCCATCGGCGACCGCAATCAGAGCGTCCTCGATCAGGCCGTAGGCGCCTGCCTCCGCCTCCATCGTGGCGGCGGTCAGCTCGGCGAGGGCATAAGCGGTCATGGGCGACTCTCTTCCCGTCAGGGCCAGTCTAGACATCGATAATATGTATGCACATAATACGTCAATGACGATGTGCCCGGAAACACCACGATGACGGTCTTGTTCGCGGAACGCGCGCTGCTGCCGACGGGCTGGTCACGGAACCAGCGTGTCACCGTTGGCGCGGAGGGGTACATCGAGCGCGTGGAGGGCGCGGCTGCGCCCGAGCCCGGTGACGAAGTGTTGGGCGACCGCATCCTGCTACCCGCCCCGGCGAATCTGCACAGCCACGCTTTCCAGCGTGCAATGGCGGGAATGACCGAGGCACGGGGAAGCGGCGGTCATGACAGTTTCTGGACTTGGCGGACGCTGATGTACCGCTTCCTTGACGCGCTCACCCCCGAGGACGTCCAGTCGATCGCCACCATGGTGCAGGTCGAGATGGCCGAGGCCGGATATGCGGCGTTGGGTGAGTTCCACTATCTGCACAACCCACCTGGCGGTGCCACCTACGACGATCCGGGAGAGATGGCCCTGCGGATCGTGGCGGCGGCACACGAGACCGGGCTCGGCCTGACGCTGCTGCCGGTCCTCTATGTCCAGGGCGGATGCAACGGCCGCGCGCTAGAGGTCGGGCAACTGCGCTTCGCCTGCGATCCAGACGCCTATCTGCGGATTGCCGAAAGCGCCAGGCGCGACCTCGCCCACGACGGCCGGATCGGTATCGCGCCCCATAGCCTGCGCGCAGTTCCGCCAGAGACACTCGGCGAGGCCGCGAGCATTTGCCCGGACGGACCGATCCACATCCACGCCGCCGAGCAGACTGCCGAGATCGCCGAGGTAGAAGCGACCTATGGCGCCCGACCGGTCGCGCTCCTTCTCGAAAGGACTGGCCTGGGCCCGCGTTGGTGCGTGATCCATGCCACCCATATGACGCCAGACGAGACGGCGGGGCTGGCGAGATCGGGCGCGGTGGCCGGGCTCTGCCCGATCACCGAATCGAATCTCGGGGACGGTGTTTTCGACGGTGCCGGTTTCTTTGCGGCAGGCGGTGCCTTTGGCGTCGGTTCGGATTCCAACATTCGGATCTCGCTCAGCGAGGAACTGCGCACGCTTGAATATTCCCAGCGTCTGGGGCTGCGGGCACGCGCTGTGTTGGCGGACGCAAGATCGACCGGCCGCGCCCTCTTCGAGAGCGCGACCCTTGGTAGCGCAAAAGCCTGCAGGCGAGATGCGGGTGCGATCGCGCCCGGCAAGCTCGCGGACCTGATGACGCTCGATGCGGCCCATATCAGCCTCGCCGGTCTCGACGGCGACATGGCGCTCGACGGTTGGATCTTCGCGGGCGACGACGGCGCAGTCTGCGATTGCTGGTCGGCCGGGCGCCGTCTGGTCAGCGCAGGCCGACACTTCGCGCGCGATGCGGTCGAGGCGCGCTTTCGCACCACTTTGGCGCAGCTAAGAGACGGAGCATGAGGAGTTGGGCGTGACCCGGACCTCCTATCTGGACGTCAAAGCGGCGGTCTTGGACCAGATCCGCTCGGGCGCGCTGCGCCCCGGCGACACAGTGCCTGGCGAGGAACGCTTGGCGGGCGAGTTCGGGTGCGCCCGGGTGACCGTGAACCGCGCGCTGCGGGAATTGGCCGAGGCGGGCGTCGTCGAGCGCCGCCGCAAGGCCGGCACCCGCGTGCTGGACCCGACCCCGCGCGACGCCGAGATGGAGATCCCGTCGGTCCGTGCCGAGATCGAGGCGACCGGCAGTCCCTATCGCTATGAACTGCTCGCCCGGCAAATCGCCCCACCGCCGAGGCCGGTGCGCGAGGCGCTGGGGCTGATCCCTGGCATCCGAGCCTTGCATTTGACTTGCCGCCACTGGGCGGGCGCATGTGTTCACCAGCTTGAGGGCCGCTGGATCAACCTCGACGTCGTTCCAACCGCCCGAGCTGCGGATTTCCGCGCCCACGGCCCAAATGACTGGCTGATCCAAGCCATGCCGCTCAGCCGGGTCGAGCATGTGTTTTCGGCCGAGAACGCGACAGACGAGGAGGCAAATCTTTTGCTGATCGAACCCGGCGCTGCAATCTTCGTCACCGAGCGGCGCACTTGGATCGAGGGCCGCGCCATCACCCGGGCGCGGCTGATGCATCCGGGTGCCACACACCGATTGGTGGCGCGGACGCTGCCGCCGATCTGACGCTATCCATTAGCCATTCTCGCGCAGGACCGCGCCAGCCAGGTAGAGCGAGCCGCAGATCAGGATACGCACGGCGTCACCGCTCGCTCGCTCCAGGACCCGGTCGAGCGCTTGCGGCACACTGTCTGCGGCTTCCGCGCTGATCCCGGTCGCGCGCGCCCGATCGGCCAGTTTTTCTGGCGGAATCGCACCTTGAGCCTCGGGGATGGTCACCGCGACCAGCCCGGCAGCCTGGGATGCGAGCGGGCGCAAATAATCCTCGGCCGCCTTGGTGTCCAGCATCCCGGCGATCAGCCAGGTTTCAGCCGGGGGCATCTCGGCCAATAGATCCGCCAGTGCTTGCCCAGCGGCGGCGTTATGACCGCCGTCGAGCCAAAGCGCGGCGCCCTCGGGAAGGCGATCCACGAGTGGGCCGTGGATCAGGCGCTGCATCCGCGCGGGCCATTCAGCCCGCGCCAGCGCCGCTTCGCAGGCGGTCTCGTTGAAGCCCAATGCGCGGAGTGCTGCGATCGCGATCCCGGCATTCTGCACCTGATGCGCGCCGGGCAGGACGGGTAGTTCCAGATCCAGAAGCCCTTTCGTGTCCTCGTAGACAAGGCGCCCGTGTTCGCGGTGCACCATCCAATCCTGCCCGTGGACGAAGAGCGGCGCCCCCAACGCCACGGCGCGAGCCTCGATCACCGGTAGACTCTCGTCGTTCTGTGGACCAACGACGCAGGGCACGCCTCGTTTCAGAATTCCCGCCTTCTCGCCCGCGATCTGCGCCAGGGTCTCGCCCAGATACTGCTGATGGTCGATCGAGATCGGGGTAATGATCGTCAGGCGTGGCGTGTCGACGACATTTGTCGCGTCGAGGCGCCCGCCGAGGCCCACTTCCAACAACGTGTAATCGGCCCGCTGCCGCGCGAAGGCGACCAGCGCGGCGACCGTCGTGATCTCGAAAAATGTGATCGGCGTGCCACCATTGGCTTGCTCGCACTCCTCCAAAAGCACTGCAAGGTCGGCCTCGGAGATCAGATCGCCGGCGACCCTTATCCGCTCGTGGAATCGCGCCAAATGAGGCGAGGTATACGCATGGGTGCTCATCCCCGCGCCCTCGAGCCCGGCGCGCAGCATCGCGACAACCGAGCCTTTGCCATTGGTGCCTGCAATATGGATCACCGGCGGCAGGCTGTCCTGTGGATCACCCATATCGCTCAACAGGCGCCATACCCGGTTGAGCGTCAGGTCGATGATCTTCGGATGAAGGCTAAGCAGCCGGTCCAGGATCGCGTCGCTGGAGACCGGACGCGCGGCTGTCTTGGTCACAGTCAGACGGCTCCGTCGGTCTTCTCTTTCCCGGCGGACTTTTCGGGCGCCGGTTTTTTTTTGGTGGGCTCGTCTGATGCCGGCTCGTCGGCAGCGGGCTCATCGGCCTCGGCCGACATCGAGGCGGGCGCGGGCAAATCGCCGATCACCATCGGCGGCTCGCCAGTTAACAGACGAAGAATGCGGCCCAATTCTTCACGAATCTTCCCGCGCTCGATCACTCGGTCGATCATGCCGTGATCCAGCAAGTATTCCGAGCGTTGGAAACCGTCCGGCAGGGTCTCGCGGATCGTCTGCTCGATTACCCGTGGCCCGGCGAAACAAATCAGGGCATCCGGCTCGGCCAGGTGCACATCGCCCAGCATGGCGTAGGAGGCGGTGACGCCGCCGGTGGTCGGATGGGTCAGCACCACCACGAATGGCAACCTTGCCTCGCGCACCATCTCGACCGCGATAGTGGTGCGTGGCATCTGCATGAGGCTAAGAATCCCTTCCTGCATCCGCGCGCCGCCCGCGGCGGTGAAAACGACAAGGGGCGCTTTCTGTTTCACCGCAGCCTCGGCGGCCGCCAGCATGGCGTTGCCGACCGCGATCCCCATCGAGCCGGCCATAAAGCTGAAATCCTGGCCGGCGCAAATCGTCGTCAGACCAAAGATGTAGCCCTGGACGACCAGCATTGCCTCGTGCTCGCCGGTCTCGCGCCGGGCGTCCTTCATGCGATCGGAATAGCGCTTCTCGTCCCGAAAGCTTAGAGGATCTGCCTTCGCCTCGGGCACCTCGATCTCGGTGAAAATGCCGCCGTCGAACAATGTCCTGAACCGCGCCCGGGGCGTGATTGGCATATGGAAATTGCAACCCGGGCAGACGTTCTGGTATTCGGCAAGCTCGCGGTGGAAGATCATCTGCCCGCAGCTATCGCACTTGGTCCACAGGTTCTCGGGCGTATCGCGCCTCTGGAAGAACGATTTGATCTTCGGCGGGACGTAGTCAGTGATCCAGTTCATCCGCGCTCCGGTTCCGGCTCTCGGGTATCAGGCCGCGACCATTGGGCCTCGACTGCGGTACATAGCGAGCGCGCGGCGAATGTGCAATTGCCAGGCGGGGTTCAAATCTGGGTGCGCTCTGTCCGGTAGATCGCCGTGTCTTCCCCCGCCTCACCATGGCGGCGCGCAGCCAGATGGCCGGAATAGACCGCCGCCGCGATGTGCCCCGGCGCAAATGCATCGCCGATGACCTTTAGGTTCAACGCCGCATCGCTTTTCAGGGCGTTCGCCAGATCATCGGCGGGAATGCGCTCGGTCACCATTACCGCCGCATCCGCCTCCAAATCCTCCTCTCGCCCCGTGTGGATGCAGGCGAGCCGCAGCCCACCGGAGCCCATTCGCACCAAACGGCGATTGAGCGCGAGCTCGACGCCATGCGCCATCAGCCGCGCCTGTATCCGATGCTGCTCCATGGTCTCGACGGTCCAGGGCGAGACGATTGGGGATGCGGTTACCAGCGTCACCGCGCAGCCGTCACGCGCCAGCTTCTCGGCCAGAACCCCGCCCATGTAGTAGTCGTCGTCGTCACAGACCGCGACCCGGCCCGGCAACGCCGCGCCATCCATAATGTCGTCGGGCGTGTAGGCTGGAATTGCCCCGAGACCATCAATCGGCTCTCGCAGTTGCCGGCCGATCCCGTCCGCCCGCCAACGTGCGCCGGTCGCGAGAAAAACATGAGGGATGCCCAGCTCCCGGACGTTCTCGGGCGTCATTGCGCTTTCCAGGTAGATCTCCACATGCGGCTGGGTCTTCAGATGCTGCATCCGGTAGTCGTGCACGCGCATGTAAGAGGCGAGGCCCGGCAACGTCGCCTCGCGCCGGGCCCTGCCACCGGGCTCACCTGTTGCCTCGGCCAAGGTCACGTGCGTACCGCGCTTGGCGAACTGCATGGCGCATTCGAGACCGGCAGGCCCCGCTCCGATCACCAGCACCGGATCGCCGTCCGACTTCCGCGCGATCCGTTCGGGATGCCATCCGCGGCGCCATTCCTCGCCCATGGTCGGGTTCTGCGTACAGCGGATCGGAACTGCGAAATTGTCACCGGTCACGCAGATATTGCAGCCGATGCATTCCCGGATCTCGTCGATCCGGCCTTCCTCGATCTTCTTCGGCAGGAACGGATCGGCGATCGATGGCCGCGCAGCGCCGATCAGATCCAGCACGCCATTGCGTATGCGCGAAACCATTGCGTCGACCGAGGTGAAGCGCCCGACCCCGACGACGGGCTTCTCGGTGATCTCCTTGACGAAGCTGGTATAGGCGTCCTGATACCCCTCATCGGCGAAGCGCGCGGTCTGGGAATCGTTCGACCAGTCGCTGACATTGACGTCCCAGAGGTCCGGCAGGTCGGCCAGCAGTTCGACCACTGCGCGGCCGTCGCCATCATGGGTAATTCCGCCGGGACCATCCAGCTCGTCGACCGCGAAGCGGACCGCGATGCCGCAGGTGTCGCCGACCGCTTCCTTTGTGTCCTCCAAGACCTCGCGCATCAGCCGCACCCGGTTCTCGATCGAGCCGCCGTATTCGTCCGTGCGCTGGTTCCAGCGGCGCGAGATGAAGTGCTGCAGGATGCTCAGGTCGTGGCCCGCATAGACATAGACGATGTCATATCCGGCCCGCCGCGCCCTCAGCGCCGCGTCGCGGTACCAGCCGCGAAGCGCGCGGATATCCGCCTTGTCCATCGCCCTGGCCTGCAGCGACTCGGTGTGGCCGATAGCGGCGTGGCTCGGCCCCATCGCAGGGATACGGCTCATCCGGTTCTTGCTGGTTGGCCCCTGATGCACCAGCTCGATCCCGGCGAGCGCCCCATGAGCGTGGATCGCCTCGCAGGTCATCGCGTGGTAGGAGATATCGGCATCTTCCCAGAGCCGCCCTTCATTGTGCGGGCTGATATCGGTCGAGGGATGAATTTCCACCTCCTCGGTGCAGACCACGCCCCATCCGCCCTCGGCCTTGACGCCGCGCATGGCAGCCAGGGCCGCGGGATTTCGATGGCCCATCCCGTTGCAATGGGGCACCTGATAGAACCGGTTCGGCGCCGTGACCGGGCCGATTTTCACTGGCTCGAACAGAATGTCGTAGCGGGAATCGCGGGTCACGGCGCGGCGTCAGATCTCGGCGATCATGTAGAACTTGCGCAGGGTCTCGGTGATCTCCCACACGCAAGGCGCGCCCTTTGGGATGAAAAAGGTGTCGCCGGCGGCGAAGGTCTCTGCCCGGCCATCCGGGTGAGTCAGCGTTACCGAACCCGAAATCACGGTCATCATCTCGTGCACGGGATAGGCCGCGATTTCCTCGCGGCAGGGTGCGCATTCCCAGATTCCTGACTGGATCGAGCTGTCCGGCGTTGCGAAAGCCTCGTGGATCGTCTCCGTGTGGTCATCGGTGGTGAATGCGTCGGCGCCTACCAGGTCCGAGGGAACCATGCTGGGCGGGTTTGGCGGCAGGCGGAAATCGGTCATCGGGCGTATCCCGGAATGGGTGTTGCCCGATCATGCTAGAACCGCCGCCGGCCCGTGCCTAGCCCGAATTTAAGCCGCCGACCGCCCGAGCCGGCGCTCGATCCTGGGCCAGAACATCTCGACAAAGACCGATCCGGTGACGACCAGGATGGCGAGCGCCTGCAGGAATGTCGGGTTCTGGCTGAGTATGAAGATCGCCAGCAGCGCGGCGATCACCGGCTTCAGGAAGAAGAGATAGCTGGCGCGGGTGATGTCCGGCGCCGCGGCCAGACCGCCGAACCATAAAAGCTGGGTGATGGTGGTGTTCCATAGTCCGAGCACAAGCAGCCACCAGCCGGGATTGATGCCGAGGCTCGTCGCGGAAGCCGGTCGGTCGAAAATCGCGGCCGGATCGACCCAAACGCCAAAGGCAGCGCCCACGGTCAGCCAAAGCCCGACGCCCCCCATCATCATGGTAACCGCCGTGGTTCTCAGCGCCCCGTGCTTGTTGACCATCGGTTTAATCAATACCGCATAGGCCGAACCGAGCGCCGCGCAGAGCATGGCCAGCGAGATCCCGATCAACGAATTGCCGTCGCCCTCGAGCAGTTCCAAAGCGCCGTCGGTCAGCAGGAGAACGATTCCGGCTATTGCCATCGCGCCGGTCACGATCTTGACCGTCGTGAAGGGCTGCTTGTTCACCCACAGATTGGTCAGCCCCACCCAGATCGGCATCGTGGTGATGAAGGTCGCGATCTGGATCACGCTGGCATAGTCGAGTGACCAGTGGAACGCGAGGTAGGGCAGCGTCACGCCGACGAAGGTCAGCGCCGCCAGCCGCCAGCCACCATCGACCAAGGGTGTGATCAGGTCTCGGCTGTCGGCGCGTGCCAGGGCCCATAGGACCAGGCCCAGGCCGCCGATGGTGAACCGCCAGACCGAGACCTCCGGCCCGAACACTCCGGTCAGCACCGCGAAGAATTCCGACGAGGCGTGGCCGACGACACCTATGAAGACCGCCAGATAGGCCCAGCGGGGCGAGATCGTCATACGCTGGCCTCGATTTCGGCCCCGAAGCTGATCAGGCTTTCAGCCAGGCTCTCGGGATGCTCCAGCGGGATCAGATGCCCGCAATCGGCCCAGTCCTCGCGCCTCGCATCGGGCAGCGCCGCATACAGCCGGTCGACCACCTCCACCTCGTAGAACACCCGGTCCTGCATCCCAGTGATGTTGAGCACCGGCAGGGTAAGTACAGACCAGTCGATTGCCCAATCGGCCGAGGCCGCGTGGGTCATCAGGTTCAGGTGCGGATGGTCCGCGTCCATCGGCTGGTAGCCGCCCTTTAGAAAATTCGGCCGCATCTTGGCGGCGAAATCCTGGTTCACGATCAGCGGGAAGGTCGCGTCCATGAACATCTGCACACCGCCTGCAGCGGCGATCTTTGGCAGGGCGTCGTTGATCCAGGCGATCCTGGGCCCGATCTCGCGCAACGTGTTCAACAGCACCAGCCCAGCGGCAGGGCTGCCGGCCAAGATGGAGTGGGCCGCGAAGAGCCCGCCGATCGAAAGGCCAACCAGGAGAGGCTTCTGCGGACCCAGCCCGGCCAACAGATGACGCAGATCGTTGACGATCAGCGCCGGGGTCAGCTCCGTGCCCGGGGCGAAGGTGCTGTCCGTCTGCCCCCGGAAATTATAGCTCAGCGTGCCGAACCCCTCGTCCCGCAGCATCGGTGCAATCACCGCCTCCCAATGGTCGGTCGATCCGGTCAGCGCATTGACAAAAACGAATGTCGGCGCGCCTGCCCGGACCGGCTCGGTGTGTAGATAGAACAGGCCGTTTTCGGCGTCGATTACATGATGCGGCATGTGATCCTCCCAGAATTCGACCCTGCCAGCACGCGACCCAGCACTCTAGGGGCACTTGAGTTGGGCAAGCGCTTGGCGCAGTGTCTGCGGGGAGTCAAATGGAGACGGCACGCATGGCCCCGCAGATCTGGACATATTACGAGGGTGATTGGCACGAGGGAAACACCCCGATCCTCGGTGCCGCCGATCACGGCGCCTGGCTGGGCTCGCTGGTCTTCGACGGTGCTCGGACCTTTGAAGGCGTCACGCCGGATCTAGATCTGCATTGCGCTCGGACCAACGAGTCCGCCCGGCGCATGGGGCTCGCTCCGACGATCAGCGACGAGGGCATCACCGAGCTGGCGCGCGAAGGCGTCAAGAAATTCGCGCGGGATACGGCTATCTATGTCCGCCCGATGGTCTGGGCACGGGGCGGGATGAACTACATGATCCCCCCGAACCCAGAGACCACCGCCTTCGCGCTCTGCCTCGAGGAGAAGCCGATGCCGCCCGAACAGGGCTTCTCGCTGGGCAAGACACGCTACCGTCGGCCGACCCTCGAAGTGATGCCGGTCGATGTGAAGGCGGGGTGTCTCTATCCGAACAACGCCCGGATGCTGCGCGAGGCACAATCGCGGGGCTTCACCAATGCCATCGTCCAGGACATGCTGGGCAACGTGGCCGAGACCGCGACGTCAAACATATTTATGGCGCGCGACGGCGAGGTGTTCACGCCTATCCCCACGGGCTGTTTCCTGAACGGCATAACCCGTCAGCGGGTGATCAAACTTCTGCGCGCAGATGGGGTAACCGTGAACGAGACCACCCTGACGCTCGAGGATTTCGAGCAGGCGGATGAAATCTTCGCCACCGGCAACGCGATCAAGGTTCTGCCGGTCATCCAGCTCGAGGACCGCCATCTCCAATACGGACCCATGGCCCGGCGGGCCCGCGAGCTTTATTGGGACTTCGCCCATAGCCGATGACAGGGCAGTCACGGCCGTTGTCGAGCGCCGACGCATCATGACGCCGCTGACCGTCGAGACACTCAGCCTGGCGCAGTACCGGTCCTACGATCTGTGCACGATCGAGACCGGCGGCGCATCGGTCGCCCTCTACGGGCCAAACGGCGCGGGGAAGACCAATATTCTCGAGGCGCTCTCGATGCTGGTGCCCGGGCGCGGGATCAGGCGCGCCGGCACCGCCGAAATCGGACGCAAGCCCGGCGAAATGGGCTGGCGGGTGAAGGCGCGGATCGCCGGGCCAGGCGGCTATGCCGAAGTCGTCACTGGGACCAATGCCGAAGATACCGGCCGCCGGACGGTCGAGATCGACGGCAAGGCGGCCGCCCAGACCGCACTCGGCCGCGTTATTCGCATGGTCTGGCTAACCCCGGCTATGGACCGGCTGTGGACCGGGCCCGCGGTGGACAGGCGTCGCTTTCTCGATCGCATGACGCTCGGCTTCGAGCCCGATCATGCTGAGACCTCGCTAGCTTACGAAAAAGCGATGCGCGGGCGCAATCGGCTGCTGCGCGAACCAGGCTGGGACAATGCGTGGCTGGACGGGCTGGAGGTGCAGATGGCCCGCAGCGGCGCCCAGATCGCGCGGACCAGGGCTCAGGCACTGGACCTTCTTTCCTCGGCTCAAGACGGTGCGGAGACCGCCTTTCCGCGCGCCGAGCTTGCGATCTCAGGCCAAGCCGAGGCGCGTTTTACGCAAGCCTTGGCCTCGGGCGGTGACTTGGATCAGATGGAGGCCGAGGAAGCTGCCGACCTGACACAGCGTCTCGCCGCGGGCCGGTCGCGCGACGCTGCGGCGGGGCGCACGCTCGAAGGCCCCCATCGCAGCGATCTGGAAGCGGCCTATGCCGCCAAGTCCATGCCGGCGTCCGCCTGCTCGACCGGCGAACAAAAGGCGCTTCTGATCTCGCTCTGCCTCGCCAATACCCGTGCGCTGTCGCTGACCACGGGCGCCGCGCCTGTCCTGCTCCTGGACGAGGTCGCGGCCCATCTGGACAAGGATCGCCGCCTCGCGCTCTATGGCGAGATCGAGGCTCTGGGCGCACAGTCCTGGATGACGGGAACCAGTGATGGACTGTTTGAGGGATTGTCAGACAACGCCTTGCGCCTGAGCGTGAATGAGGCGGACGGCCTCTCGCGGATCGAAGGAGGTACCTCATGACAGTGACTCTGGAACAGCTGGTCCTCTTTGCCGCCGCGATCTTCGTCATGGTCGCCTCGCCCGGCCCGCTGGTCGCGGCTATTGCCGCGCGCTCGGCGACTTTCGGCCTGCGCTCGGGCGCGGCAATGGTGGCCGGGGCCAGCGTCGCAGATGGGCTCTGGATTGTCGCGGCGATCCTGGGGTTGGGGGTGATCGCCGCGACCCAAGCGGGGCTTCTGGTGGTGCTCAAATATATTGGTGCCGCCTGGCTGATCTGGATCGGGCTGAAACTGCTTTTCGACCGGGGCACGATCGAGGCGATGAGCCAGGATATGCCGCCCCGCGAGCCGCTGTGGCGGGCCACGCTATCCGGTGCCTTGCTCAATCTCGGCAACCCCAAGGCAGCACTGTTCTACATGGCTCTGTTCCCAGGATTTTTCGACGTAACCCAACTGACGGCCCTGGACGGCATCGCGATCGTCGCGGTGGCGATGCCAATCGGCGCCGGCTCGGACCTGACCTATGCCTGGGTGGCCGCCAACGCGCGTGGGCGGCTGCGCGACGCCCGCGCCGCGCGCCGGGTCAACCGGATCTCGGGCGGCATTCTTTGCGGTGCTGGCGCAGCAATCGCGGGAACCTGATGCCGTGAAGATCGAAAGGCCGGAAACACTGGAGGGCTGGAATGCCCGCGGCGTGGATTATCTGCCGGGTCATCTGGGGATGCAGTTCGACCGGGTGGACGCAGAGGCGGTCGAGGCACGGCTCTCGGTCGCGCACCGCCACATGGCCTGGAACGGCTTCCTTCATGCGGGTACCATCACCGCCGTGGCCGACACCTGTTGCGGCTATGGCGCGGTGGCGGCGCTGCCCGATGGCGCGGACGGGTTCACCACGCTCGACCTCTCGACCAACTTCGTCTCGACCGTGCGCTAGGGCGTAATCCTCTGCCGCGCCACACCGGCGCATTTGGGCCGCCGCACCCAAGTCTGGGACGCAAATGTGACGGCCCAGGAGACTGGCCGCACGCTGGCGCATTTCCGCTGCACCCAATTGGTTCTTTGGCCCGAATCCTGAGATTTCGACCGGGTAAGCCTTTCGCGAAGCGAAATCGCATAAAATCCCGCAGAATCAGCCCATTTTCATCCGAATCGCCCCGCGCTTCCGGCAGTTTTTTCGGGACATTCCGGTCGCGCGCGGCTAAAATCCGGCACCTAAGAAAAAAGGGCTGAAAATGGCCGACAACGAGCAGTCCGGCGACCAGCCGGAAAAGAAAGATTCCGAGGGGAAGAACGGCAGCGACAACGGCGATTATGGTGCCGAGTCGATTAAGGTGCTGAAGGGGCTCGAAGCAGTCCGCAAGCGCCCGGGCATGTATATCGGCGACACCGATGACGGGTCGGGTCTCCATCACATGGTCTACGAGGTCGTCGACAACGCGATCGACGAAGCGCTGGCAGGCCATGCAGACCATGTCCGCGTCACGCTCCACGCCGACGGCTCAGTCTCGGTCACCGACAACGGCCGCGGCATCCCCACCGATATTCACCCTGAGGAGGGGGTCTCGGCCGCCGAGGTCATCATGACCCAACTCCATGCGGGCGGAAAGTTCGACCAGAATTCCTACAAGGTCTCGGGCGGATTGCACGGCGTCGGTGTCTCGGTCGTCAACGCGCTATCCGAGTGGTTGGATCTGACCATTTGGCGCGACGGCAAGGAACACGCCGCCCGGTTCGAGAACGGCGAGACGGTGCGCCATCTGGAGGCGGTTGGCGACTCCGGGGGCCAGCAGGGCACGAGGGTGCGCTTTCTGGCGTCGGACAAGACCTTCACCAACACGGAGTACAACTACCGCACGCTCGAACACCGGTTGCGCGAATTGGCCTTCTTGAATTCGGGTGCCAGGATCATCCTGCGCGACCAGCGGCACGCGGACGTGGTCGAGCAAGAGCTCTACTACGAAGGAGGGGTCGAGGCCTTCGTGCGCTATCTCGACCGCTCACGGACGCCATTGATACAGGATCCGATCACCATTCAGGGCGAGCGAGACGGGGTAAGCATCGACGTCGCCATGTGGTGGAACGATGGCTACCACGAGAACGTGCTGGCCTTCACGAACAACATCCCCCAGCGCGACGGCGGCACCCACCTCGCGGGTTTCCGGGGTGCGCTGACCCGCACAATCAACAACTATGCGGCCTCGTCCGGGCTGGCAAAGAAGGAGAAGGTCAACCTCTCGGGCGACGATGCCCGCGAGGGACTGACCTGCGTTCTCAGCGTCAAAGTGCCGGACCCGAAATTCTCGTCCCAGACCAAGGACAAGTTGGTCTCGTCCGAGGTCCGACCCTCGGTCGAGAGCCTGATGAACGAGAAATTGGCGGAGTGGTTCGAGGAGCATCCCGCCGAGGGCCGCCAGGTCGTCGGTAAGATCGTCGAGGCTGCGCTGGCCCGCGAGGCGGCGCGCAAGGCGCGTGAGTTGACCCGGCGCAAGACCGCAATGGACGTCACCTTCCTGGCGGGCAAGCTGAAGGACTGCTCCGAGAAGGACGCCTCGAAAACCGAGCTTTTCCTGGTCGAGGGCGATTCAGCCGGCGGATCCGCGGTCCAGGGCCGTGACCGCAACAATCAGGCGGTGCTTCCCTTGCGCGGCAAGATTTTGAACGTCGAACGGGCGCGTTTCGACAAGATGCTATCCAGCCAGGAGATCGGCAACCTGGTTATGGCGCTCGGCACCGGGATCGGGCGCGACGAGTTCGACATCTCGAAATTGCGCTACCACAAGATCATCATCATGACCGACGCGGATGTAGACGGCGCCCATATCCGCACTCTGCTTCTGACCTTCTTCTACCGGCAGATGCACGAGCTGATTGAGGGCGGCTACCTCTACATCGCACAGCCCCCGCTCTTCAAGGTAACCCGGCGAGGATCCTCGCGCTACTGCAAGGACCAGGCCGAGCTCGAGGACTACCTGACCGGCGAGGGGATCGAGGGCGCGATACTGATGCTTGGCTCGGGCGCCCAGATCGCGGGCGAGGACTTGCGCCGACTGGTCGATGAGGCGCGCAAGGTCCGTGGCGTGCTGTCAGCATTCCCCACGAATTACCCCCGCCATGTGATCGAACAGATGGCCATCGCCGGCGTTTTGCGCCCCGGCGTAACCGCCGAGGAAGCCGTCACGGTGGCACACCGGCTTGATCTAATGGCGCCAGAGACCGAGCGCGGCTGGCAGGGCGATATCACCGCAGATGGCGGCGTACGCTTCACCCGCATCCTGCGCGGCGTCGCCCAGACCCACTCGATCGACGGTTTCGCTCTGCGCGCCGCCGAGGCCCGGCGCCTCGCGGCGATGAGCGCGGTGCTCGCCGAGACCTACGCGGAACCCGCCACCCTGGCGCGCCGCGAGCGCGAGGCTGCAATCCGTTCGCCTTCCGAGCTGATCGACGTGATCATGGACGAGGGCGAAAAAGGCCTGGCGCTGCAACGCTACAAGGGGCTGGGCGAAATGAACGCCGAGCAACTTTGGGAAACCACGCTCGATCCCGAGGCACGGACGCTCTTGCAAGTGCGCATAGATCACATGGCGGATGCGGACGAGATTTTCTCGAAGCTGATGGGTGATATTGTGGAACCGCGCCGCCAGTTCATCCAGGAAAACGCGCTCTCGGTCGAAAACCTGGATATCTGAGCCGCGCGGCGGACCTGTTCCCCACCCGGGATCAGGCTAACTCGAAGACATGTGCTATCGACCTCCCATCGTGGGAGGCTTTGCCATTTTTGACGGGCTAAGACAGATGACCACGACCGCCGCCGCCGCCCGCGACCGAACTCTGGTCGGTATCGGCTGGATGGTGGTGACCTCGATACTTTTCGTCTGCGTGACCGGGATCGTGCGCTATCTGGGCTCCGACATCCCGGCGGTCGAGGCGGCCTTCATCCGCTATGCGGTCGGGCTGCTGTTGGTGATCCCAGCCTTCGCGCCGCTTCTGAGAACCCGCCTGCCCGCCCCCCAACTTGGCCGGTTCGCACTGCGCGGCCTGATCCATGGCGGCGCGGTCATGCTGTGGTTTTACGCCATGGCGCGAATCCCGATCGCTGAGGTCACTGCGCTCGGCTACACGGCGCCGATCTTCGTGACCATCGGCGCGGCCATCTTCTTCGGCGAGGGCCTGCACCTGAGGCGCATCTCGGCGGTGCTGGTCGGCTTTATGGGAGCAATGATCGTCCTGCGACCGGGGTTTCAGGAAATCTCGTCCGGCCAATTGGCCCAATTGGCGGCGGCGCCGCTATTCGCCGCTTCGTTCCTGCTGGCTAAGGGGATGACCAAAGATTTTAGCCCCGCGCTGATCGTCGCCATGCTGTCACTCTTCTGCACGTTGGCATTGCTGCCGGGCGCTGTCATGCAGTGGCGCGAGCCGACAATGGAGGAGATCGCGTGGCTGAGCCTGACAGCCGTTTTCGCCACGGCGGGCCACTACACGCTGACCCGCGCTTTCGCCGCAGCGCCCTTGACCGTGACCCAGCCGATCAGCTTTCTGCAACTGGTCTGGGCGTCCATATTGGGCATGACGCTGTTCGGTGAGGCACTCGACCCTTACGTCTTTCTCGGCGGCGGTATCGTGGTCGCGGCCGTCACCTATATCTCGCACCGCGAGGCGGTAGCGGCGCGGCGCCAGCACACGCCGCCGGCGGTGGCGACCAAAACTTGAGAATTATTCGACACCGGCTTTACGCAGCCCGTACTCGAAACGAGTCCTGTAGCCCGCATCTGTGATCGGCAAGACCTCGCGGATGAACGCCAGGTCAAATCCGGGCTTCCGCGACCGGGCCCGCGCGAGTGCGGCCGACGCATCGTCCGGCAACCCCAGATGGCCGGCCGCAACGAGCTCGGCAATCGCAGCGTATAAGCCAGTCGTGCGTTGTTGCTCTGCCTGGCGCGCGCTTTCGAGCGCTTCTTCAAACCGCTCGAGCATGCTGAGCGCCAGGGATCGGCTGGCAAGGATCACCCACATCACGGGATCGTTTGGGCTAAGGCGGACCGATTCTTCATGGGAAGCAATCGCCTCTTCGGCCCGGCCCGACATCCAGAGCGAATGAGCGCGCCCGAAATGGGCGGAGCTGTAGCTGGGGTTCAGGGCCAGTGCCCGCTCGCAATTCTGGATCGCGAGTCCATGCTCGGCCCGAACCGAATGCACCCGCGCCATGGCCACATAGGCGAAGGGATCTGAGGGATCGAGCATGATCGCCTTGCGCCCCTCGGCCAAGGCGCGCTCGATCTCGCCCAGTCGATCCTTAGAGATCCCCAGCAGCACGTGATAGTAGAGCGAGAATGCCAGCCCGGCGTGGGCGAGAGCGAAATCCGGATCGCGCTCTACCGCCTGCTCCATGAAGGCGACGCCTTTTGGGATGTCTTCAAGCGTGTATTGAAAGAGGTGCCACAGACCACGTTGGTAGCTCTCCCAGGCGCCCAGGCTCTCGGGTGGCTTGCGGCGGGCCCGCTGACGCTCGGTATCGGCAAGATGTGGCTCGATCGTTGTGACGATCGCCTGAGTCACCTCGTCCTGGACCGCGAAGATGTCCTCGAGATTGCGGTCGTAGCGCTCGGCCCAGAGATGGGTGTCGTCCAGCGCGTCGACGAGCTGCGCCGTGATCCGGACCCGGTTGCCCGCCCTGCGCACGCTCCCCTCAACCACGTAACGCACGCCCAGCCGCTGGCCGATCTCTCGCACCTCAAGCGCCTGGCCCTTGAAGGCAAACGAGGAGTTGCGGGCGATCACGAACAGCGAGCGAAACTTCGAGAGCTCGGTGATTATGTCCTCGGCGATACCCTCGGCGAAGAAGTCCTGATCTGGGTCACTCGACATGTTGTCGAAGGGCAGGATGGCGACCGAGGGCTTATCAGGCAGCGCGAGCGGTGTCTGCACGGCGCCGTCTGCCGGCCAGCGCCAGACCCGGATCGGGCGAGGGATCCCCTTGACCTCGTGCTCGCCCGCATCGGCGAACGTGGCCTCGACCCGGTTGCCGATGCTCTCCTGCACCACCGACGAGATGCAAATGCCACCTGGCGCTGCCAGTCCCTCAAGCCGCGCGGCGACATTGACGCCGTCGCCATAGATATCGTCGCCTTCAATGATCACGTCGCCCAGGTTGATCCCGATGCGCAGCGTGATCGGCCCGTCCTGTTCGGCCAGCGCGGACTGGACTGCCAGCGCACACTCCACCGCATTGACGACCGAAGGAAATTCGACCAGGGCACCGTCGCCCATCAGCTTGACGATTCGCCCACCGCGCTTTTCTGTCTCGGGGTCGAATAGCCCGGCCCGGTGATCGCGCAGATCGGCCAGCGTGCCCGCTTCGTCCTCGGCCATCATTGTCGAAAAGCCGACCACGTCAGCGGCCAGGATCGCAGCGAGGCGGCGCATAGGTGTCTCCCCCAAACGGAATCAGCCTAGCGCGCGACCGCCGGTCACGCCATCACATCCCGCGCCCCGTCACATTCCTCTTTCCGCGAAGACCTTCTTGGCGATGCGGAAGCACTCCACGCCAGCCGGAACGCCCGCATAGATCGCGATGACGTGGATCACCGCGCGCAGTTCCTCTTTCGACACACCGTTCTTGATCGCGCCGTTGAAATGCAACTCCCATTCGTGCATCCGGCCGAGCGCCGCGATCATGGTCAGGTTCATCATCGAGCGGGTCTTCGGCTCGATCACCTCGTCGCCCCAGCCAAAGCCCCAGCACCACTCGGTCATCATCTCCTGGAACGGGCGGCTGAAGTCGTCGGCGCCTGCGAGCGTCTTGTCGACGTATGCCGCGCCCAGGGTACTGCGCCGCTTATCCAGTCCGGTCTCGAAACGTTCCTGATCCATCTTTCCGTCCCTCATTAAATTTTGCCGAGCAACAATCCTCAGATTGTTCCAGCGGCGACACGATTTGCCGCTGGCAGAATTGACGCAGCCGCATGACCAGCACAAGTCTGAACCGAAGCCCACGAGGTGCCCGGCATATCCGGGGCGCCGTCAGGCTCCTAGGAATGGTAGTAAGATGACCGAGGCACGCGCAGCTTTGATGCGCGCCCGGCCCAGGGTCGGGTCGGTCGGCCTGGTCATGCTGGCCATGACTGCCTTTTCGATCCAGGACGTGGTCGTGAAACTGTTGGCCGAGCAAGTCTCGCTTTGGCAGCTCCAGTTCATCCGCTCACTTCTGGTGCTCTGGTTGATGGTTATGATTGCGGCCTTTATGGGCACGCTGCCGAGGCTTGCGCCGAAATCCTGGTTCTGGCCGATGGTGCGCGCGGTTTTCATGACTGGAGCGTACCTTTTTTTCTACGCCTCGCTGCCACTTCTGCCTTTGGCGCAGGCCGCCGCGGCCTTCTTCACCGGCCCGCTGATCATCACGATTCTCGCCGCGCTGGTTCTGGGCGAGCCGATAGGCCCACGCCGCATCCTCGCCGTGATCGTCGGCTTTGCGGGCGTCTTGTGCATTATCCGCCCAGGCGTTGACGGTTGGCAGCCAGTGGCGCTGCTGCCGGTTTTGTCGGCCTTCTGCTATGCCGTCGGGATCGTGATCACCCGCTGGCGCTGCCAGGACGAAGCGAATTTCGCCCTGTCGACCGCCCATAACCTGCTCTACGCCGGGGTCGGTCTGGTGGCGATGATCCTGATCGAGCTTGTGCCGCCCAGCGCCGAGGCGCAAGCGGATTGGCCATTCCTGATGACGAATTGGTGGAATCTGGGCGCGCTGGCGGCTTCGCTGATCCTGTTCACGGCGGGAACGCATCTTTTCGGTGTCCTTTGCAGCGTGCGGGCCTATCAAACTGATGACGCCAGCCGAATCGCACCGTTCGAATACGTCTATCTGGCGATCATGCCCATCTATGACTTGGTGTTCTGGGACACGCTGCCCGCGCCGACGACGCTCGTCGGCATGGTTCTGATCGGCGGCGCCGGCGTCTTCGTCGCCCGCCGCGAAGGCCGGCCGCCCCGGCCGCAGGTCCATCCCCGCGGCGAGGACCCGTGGACACCGGAAGGCGGACGTGCTGATAAGGGAGCATGACCGCACCCGACCCCCGGACGCTGCTGCGATCCATGTTCGATGCCGCCGTCGCGGCGGCTGACCCGATGACGGTGCTACACCGGTCCCTGCCGGAGGCGCCGAAGGGCCGGACTGTCGTCGTCGGCGCCGGCAAGGCTTCGGCCCGGATGGCCGAGGCGCTGGAGGCCTCATGGAATGGGCCGCTCACCGGACTTGTCATCACCCGCTACGGCCATGCCTGCCCTTGCGAGCAAATCGAGATCGTCGAGGCGGCCCATCCGGTTCCGGACCAGGCGGGGGCCGACGCCGCCCGGCGCATCCTCGGCCTGATGGACGGATTGACCGGGGACGACCTGGTGATAGCGTTGATCTCGGGTGGCGGATCGGCGCTGATGACCGTTCCTGCAAGCGATATCGCGCTGGCCGAGAAGCAGGAAGTCAACCGGGCGCTTTTGACGTCGGGCGCCGATATAGGTGCGATGAACGTGGTTCGCAAACACCTGTCGGCAATTAAGGGCGGCCGATTGGCGGCGGCGGCGCATCCTGCGCGGGTTGTCGGGCTACTCATCTCGGATGTTCCAGGCGACGACCCGGCGGTCATCGCCTCCGGGCCGACGGTGGGCGAGCGCTCGCGCCCCGCGGACGCTCTCGCGATCCTGGAACGCTACCGGATCGACGTGCCGGCCACGGTCCGCGCCCACCTCGCCGTTAGCGAGGGCTGCCCTCCGCCGTACGACCCGCGGCTTGCGGGTGTGGACAACCGTATCATTGCCGCACCGCAGATCTCGCTTGAAGCTGCGGCCAAGGCAGCCAGAGACGCCGGCGTGGCCCCGCTGATACTGGGTGACAGCATAGAGGGCGAGGCACGCGAGGTCGGCATCGTCATGGCGGGCATCGCCCGGCAGGTGCTGAGCCATCGACAGCCATTGAAAAGTCCCTGCGTTCTGCTCTCGGGCGGGGAAACTACGGTCACGCTAGCGGGCACCGGCCGGGGCGGACGCAATGTCGAATTCCTTTTGTCGCTTGCCATCGCGCTCGACGGCGCGCCGGTCCATGCCATCGCCTGCGACACCGACGGAATTGATGGGGCCGAGGAGGTGGCAGGCGCATTATGCGGACCCGATACCCTAGCCCGCGCGCGGGCAACCGGTCTCAACCCCGTCGCCGAGCTGGCAAACAACAATGGCCACGGCTTTTTCGAGGCGACCGGAGATCAGGTGATCACCGGGCCGACCCTGACGAACGTCAATGATTTCAGGGCGCTGCTGGTACCTTGATCACTCGTCCCCCGGCACGCCGTAACTGGGGGCGGCCTCCGGGTCCAGCGCGCGGGTCACATAGTCCTGGAGCTGGGGCTTGTAGAGGTCCCAAAGCCGCGCCAGCTCCTCGATCGGGTCGTCCTCGGTCCAATCAACCCGCAAGTCGGCGACCGGCCAGGGCACCTGATCGACGATCTTCATCCCAGCCGAACGGACCGGCCCTTCTTCGCCGCCCGCCGCGATGGCCGCGCACATCGCCGCAACAAGCCGGTCACCAAGATGGCCGGGCGTCGCGTCGAAGGCCGCGGTCATCGCCTCGGGCACGATGTGACTGCTCAGGATATTGCCCGCCGCAACCGCTCCATGGACTTCCGCATGGGCGTGGGTTCCCAACACCCGGGCACCATGGAAAAATCCAGTTTGGCCCGAGGTATCAACGGCGGTCAATTGGCGATAGTCGATATGCGGGGCCGTCTCGCGAAGCACCGTAATCGCCTCGGACGCACGGGCCCCGAGCTCCATAAGGTCGAGCCCGCGCGCACCCAGGCCCGGGTCGGTGATGTTTTGACTGGCAATGGCGCCAACGCCAGCCCTTGCGTGAGCACAGCGCGCCGCAACCGCCGGCGAGGACGAGGAGACAGCGACGCCGAACATCCCGGTCTCGGCACAGCGCGCAACAATCGAAAACGTCATCAGGCGCGCTCCTCGACCGATTGCTGGGCGAAGAACGAGGTCTTCGGGAATTGCGGCGTCTCGACCTCGTAGGTCTCGCCACGCACGCGCTTGGGGTCAGACCCGCGCACGAAGAGGCCTTGATGCTTCGTCGGCACCGGGTTCGGCGTGCACGGCATGGCGTCCCCCGCCGAGTAGACGCAGATGAAGAGCGTGCGCGGATCGTCCGAGAGGTTCGGCGCCGAGCCATGGGCGACTTTGGTATGCATCAGGCATACCGATCCGGCGGGGCCGTAACAACTGACCGCTTGCGCCTTCATCTCGGCCTCGATCTCGCCGTCAACCGCCCCGGTGAAAACCCCGTCGTGCCAAAGCGAGTGCAACGGACCCTTGTGCGATCCCGGCTGGACCTCCAGGGGACCGTTCTCGGGCGTCACCTCGTCGACCATCAGAAGTGCGGTGATCACGTCCGAATTGCTGTGAGGCGTGAACGGGAAATCCTGGTGCCATTTCACTTCCGTGGCGCTCCCCGGCAGCTTCGAGTTGATCTTGGTGTGGTGCAGTTTCACGTCCGGGCCAATCAGGTCGGCGACCATGTCGGCCATTCGGCTTTCGGCCATCGCCTCGTAGTATGCTTGGCTGACTTCGGTCGGGGCTTGGACGCGCCTCAGCGCCGGGGCGTCGGCACTGTGCCCGGGCTGAATGTCGAAACGGGGGCGCCCGTCGATCGCCTCGCCGTATGGCGCGTCATGGGCCTTGCTCTCGTCGACCCATCCGTCGAAGTCGCGCCGCAACGCCGCCAACTGCTCGGGCGTCACCGCGTTCTCGACTGTCAACACCCCGTCGCGCCAGAATTGGTCGATCTGTTCCTTAGATAGCACCGGCATAGTCGCCTCCTCCCTTGTCCCGCGTACGGAGCGCTGTCCTGCGCACCCTAAAGGCAACAGCCCCTCAATCCGGTATCACCGCCGTCGCCTCGACCTCGACCACCCATTCCGGCCGCGCCAGCGCCGGGACCACGATGCCGGTCGAGGCCGCATGGACGCCTGTCATGTATTCACCCATCGTCTGGTAGACCAGATCCCGGTAGCGGATATCCGTCAAATAAACCACGATCCGGCAGATATGATCCATCTGGCTGCCGCATTCCTCCAACAATAGCTGGATGTTCTTCATCGTCTGATGGGTTTGCGCCACCGGATCATGGCCACCGACGCTTTCCGCAGTGTCGAGGTTCTGGCCAACTTGACCGCGCAGAAATACCATCGTTCCGCGCGCCACCACCGCCTGGGCCAGATCGTTCGAAAGCGTCTGTTCGGGATAGGTATCGCGGGTATTGAACGGGCGAATGCGTTTGTGGGCCATGCGTATTCCTCTCAATGAAGATCGGCGCCAAAGACTTCTCGGCAGAGCCAGGCGAATTCCTCGGCGGGTTTGGAAAGCCGGGGACCCCGGCGAAATGCGAGCACGACCCGGCTCGGACCGGTTCCTGCCGACAGGGGCCGGGCGACCAGCGGCTTTCCGTCATAGGTGACATCCGCGGCAGGCCGGGTGGCGAGCAGCGTGTAGCCGAGCCCATGACCGACCATGCCGCGCACCATCTCGAAATTGCCGCTCTCGAAGGCCACCTGAGGTTCGACGCCCGCTTGCGCCAGGATCGTCAGGAAGTAGTCACGGCTCGGTGGCGCGTTGAGCAGCACCATCGGGTAATCTGCCAGGTCCTGCGGCGCCAGGTCTTCCTCTGCGGCCAGCGGGTGGTCCTCGGCCAGCAGCACGTAAGGCGGCAACTCGGTCAGGGTCTCGCGTTGCAATTCCTCTGGGAGGCCCAAGTCGTAGAGCAAACCGATTTCGGTTTCGCCCGCCAGCAGGCTTTCCTGCACCCGCCGATGATCACCCTCAACAAGGTTAAGTTCCAACTGCCGGCCCTGCGCCTTAAGCGCGGCGATGAGGCGGGGCAACAGGAACGGCCCGAACGTGTGGAAACAGCCGACCGACAGCCGCTTGCCTTCCGCCGCGGCCCCGGCGCCGATCGAGCCCGCGGGGTCGATCCGCATCGTCGCCCCATAGGCCCGTTTGGCATAGATCAGAGGCGAGCCGCTGGGGGCCATGAAGATATCCTCGACCTGGCCGAAGAAGACATGGTGGGTACCGACCCGGTGCTCGGCCACCATCCGGCAATCGAAGGCGACCAGCGGGTCGACCACCCGAGGCGCGCCCGTGGTCTGGGTGGTCCAGGCCGCGCAGTCGAATTTGTCGGCCACCTGGTCGCTGAATCGCCCGGCGAAAGTGTCCGAGATATAGGACTGGTCGTCGCGCAGCACGTTCACGCAGAAGACCTCGTTCTTCAGGATTGCCGCCGCCGCCGGGGCCAAGTGGTGGACGCAGGTCAAAAGCGTCGGGCGGTCGGTATCCGCCGAGACCGACGACATGGCCGATACGGTGACGCCGGCGCGCCCGCCGGGCCCATCGGTGGTGACCACGTTCACGGTGGCCGCCGCCTGGCTCATGCCCGCCAGGAACTGGCCGCGCAGGTCGGACTCGTTCCCGGCCACTACAGCCCCACCTGCGCGGCAAGGTATCGGGCGATGTCGTAAATCGGACGCTCCAGATGGGAGAGATGGCCGGGACGCGCGAGCCCGGCGGAAAGCCCGCGATAGACCGCCTCGGTGCATTTGCGGTCCTCGAGGTTGACCTCCCGCAGCAGCTCGCGCAGTGCCTGACAGTGTTCGCCAATCTTCGGGTCGGCCATCCATTCTGGCGCGAACCCGCCGCCGTAGACCATGTGGACCCGGCCAGGGGCCAGGGGCTGGATCGACAGATACCAGAAATAGCCAGGCGTGAGCGTAACCAGGTGGCTCGGGTAGATCGAGATCAGCGCCGAGGTGGTGCGCTCGGGCCCTTTTAGGCGCAGGTTCTTAGCGTGCGCCGTGCCGATCGCGAGGCCTTCGGTCTTCGGGAACCAATGGATGTTGAAAGCGGGATCACCTGGCGGGCAATCCACCCCGTCAAGGCCGGTGTATGGTCCGACGGTCGCCTTGTGGCAGACCGGCAGATGGTAGCTCTCCATGTAGTTCTCGGCCAGAACCTTCCAGTTCGTGTCCCAGACATGGGTCTCTTGGAAGATCTCGGCGTACCGGTCCATACGGAAGCGCCGGATCAGTTTCTTGAGCGGCGCCAGCCGCTTCGCGACGGGCCGCACCTGGTCGTTCAGGGTCACGTAGACCCAACCGAGCCATTCCTCCGAGCGGATTTGCGGCAGGCAGTAGTCCTTGCGATTGAACTCCGCGTTCTTCGCCATCTCGGGCGCGCCGCGCAAGCTGCCGTCGAGATTGTAGGTCCAGGCATGGTAAGAGCAGGTGATGGTGCGGACGTTGCCCGCGCCCTCCAGCAGAACCGACATCCGGTGCAGGCAGACATTCGACATTGCCCGGATCGCACCGTCACGGTCGCGCAGCACCACGACCGGCTGCCCAGCGATCTCGCAGGTCACATAATCGCCCGGGTTCGCCAGCGCGCTGGCCCGGCCTACACAAATCCACTCGCGAGCGAAGATGCGCTCCTGCTCGAGCGTCAAGAATTCAAGCGAAGAGTAGACCGACGGCGGCATCGCGCGCGCCTGCTCAAAGGGCAGCGCGGCATTGCGCGCCAGGTCAGTGACCGCGTTTGGGGCGTGATCGTTCATTCAGCCGCCCTCTTGGCTCCGTTTCGCTCGAACCAGCGCGCGACGGCACCGTCGCCCGCGGCGCGCGCCGGCTTCCCAGCCCGATCGCCCAGCACCCGGTCCGAGAGGCCGGCCGAGTTCTTGACGAAGTCCAGCGGCCCGTCCCAATCGAAGTTCCGGTAGACCGCCTGGAGCTGATTGAACCGCGGGCTTTGCGCGAACATCTGGAACGCCAGGCGATGGCCCGCATAGTCAGACGAGATCAGGTCACGTGCGAAGGCCAAGAGCTTGCGCCGGTCATCCGCTTGCCATTCGTCGTTCAGCGTATAGAACTTGTCGGTCCAGGGCTTGGTCTCGGGCGCCTCGAAGGCGGCGAAGTCAGGTGTCACGCAGATCTGCCCGCCGCAGAGGTCGCGGGCGATGTTCATCGCCTCGTAGAGCTGCGAGCAAGCCACCACGCGGCCCGCCATCAGGATCGATTGGTTTGGCATCAAAAGCCCGGCGGGCGAGGGTTCGGCCAGGGTGATCGCCGCGGTCAGGTGCGCGTTGATCGTCTCGCGATAGATCGCCAGCTCGGCCAGCTTCTCCTGCACCGCCTGCTGCTTGTCGAGACCGGTCTGCCGCGCATTGTGCAGCGCCGCCCCGATCAGCATGTCAGCGACTTTCAAATTGCGCTGCACGAAGGCAAACGCCGAATAGCGGTGCAGCGTCGCCCGGATGAACGTTGCCGCCTTGGTGTGCCGGTAGAAGAGCACGTTCTCCCAGGGGATCACCACGTTGTCGAAGACGACCAGCGTGTCGACCTCGTCAAAGCGGTTTGCCAGCGGATAGTCCTCGACCGGTGCCCGGCCGGCAAAGCCGGTTCGGCAGATGAATTTCATATTGGGCGAGTCGAGGTCGCAGATGAACCCGACCGCATAGTCGGAATAGGCCTCGTTCCCCCAATTCGCGATGGTGGGCTTGGTGAAGGCCTGGTTGGCATAGGCGGCCGCGGTCTCGTATTTGGCGCCGCGCACCACGATCCCGGTATCGGTCTCGTCCACCACATGCAACAGCATGTCCGGGTCCTGGTCCTGCGGCTTCTTTGAACGATCCCCCTTCGGGTCGGTGTTGGCCGAGACATGGAACGGGTCGTTCTTCAGCACCTGGAAGATGTGCTTCTCGATGTTCTGGGCCCATTGCGGGTCGATCTCGCTCAGCACGTCCTGGCCATCGTAGAGCGACCACATCTCGCCCACCGTTTCGTCGCCGACGCGGGTGACGACGCCGCCCACATCCTCCATCACCATGTCGGTGGCTCGGCGCTTGGCCCACCAATCCTCCTGGCTGTGCGGCAGCGCATTGCCGATGGCGTTGATGTCGCCGTCTTCACCTCGAACAGTCATCACCTCCGCTGTCGCAGGATCGTGCTGCATGTCGTAGATGCGGGCGCGGATATCGACCACGGGCTTGAAACTGGGATGCGTGGTGATGTCGTCGACCCGTTCGCCATCGATGAAGACCTCGCGCGTGCCCTTGAGCGAGTCGCGGTAGTCGGCGCCTGTGCGGATCATTTGGGGTCTCCTGATGGCTCCTTCGATTCTCCGAATCCTTACTCCTGCCGCCTCGTGTTGAACAGAGGTTCCGCAATGTGCCATCGTCAGGACCTAGCCGCGACGCAGGAGGCCATGGATGGCGTTTGAATTGTTCGATCTGAAAGGTTGCCGGGCCCTGGTCACCGGTTCCACCCAAGGGATCGGGTTCGGGCTTGCGCGCGGGCTGGCCCAGGCCGGGGCGATCGTGGTGCTGAACGGACGCGGGGCCGATAAGGCGTCCGCTGCGGCTGAGCGCTTGCGCGCCGAGGGTTTCACGGTCGAAGAATCGGCTTTCGATGTGACCAATGGAGTTGCGGTATCCAAGGCCGTGGACTGTATCGAGGCCGAGAGCGGACCTATCGACATTCTGCTGAATAATGCAGGTATCAACCGCCGCGCAGCGCTCCATGAACAAGACGAGGCTGACTGGCGCGCGGTCATCGATACCAATCTGAACAGCGTCTTTCTGGTCTCGAAAGCGGTGGCACGCCACATGATCCCGCGCGGGCGGGGAAAGATCGTCAACACCTGTTCGGTGATGAGCGAGTTGGCCCGCCCCACGGTCGGGGCTTATGCAGCGGCTAAGGGGGCGCTTCGGATGCTTACCCGTTCGATGTGCGCCGATTGGGGGCCGCATGGCATCCAGGCCAACGGGATCGCACCCGGATATTTCAAGACAGAACTGACCGGACCGCTGGCCAGCGACCCCGACTTCACGACCTGGCTCGAAGGGCGAACGCCCGCCGGCCGCTGGGGCAAGATAGAGGATCTGGTAGGCGCGGCGGTCTATCTGTCGTCGCCCGCCTCGGATTTCGTCAACGGTCACCTGCTGGCGGTCGATGGCGGGCTGACGGTTGTGGTCTGATGAAGATCACCGGCATCGAAACCGTCTGGATCCCCGACCGCCCAAGTGTCATCTGGGTGCGGATTGGCACAAGCGATGGCCTGACAGGCCTCGGCGAGACGTGGTTCGGCGCGGGCGCGGTCGAAGCCGATATCCACGACCGGATCGCGCCTCTGATCCTCGGCAGCGACGCCGGTGACATCGTGGAATTGGCACGGCTGATGAAACCCTATGTGGGCTTCTGCGGCACAGGAGCCGAGATGCGGGCGCTCTCGGCGGTCGAGGTCGCGCTCTGGGACGTTGCCGGAAAGGCGGCGGGACGCCCGCTCTGCGACATGCTCGGTGGCGCGCTCCATCAGACGGTCCCGGTCTACAACACCTGCGCCGGGCCGGACTACGTTTCGAACGCATCCGATGTCAGGCCCGGCAATTTCGGACTGCCCGGCGAAGCCGCGGCGCGCCGCTTCGAGGATCTGGATGCCTTCCTGAACCGCCCGGCCGACCTTGCGGCGGATTTACTGGAGATGGGCATCAAGTCCATGAAGATCTGGCCCTTCGACTTTGCCGAGGACGCGGACAAGGGTGAAATTTCGGACGCCGATCTGGCCAAAGCGGTCAAACCTTTCGAAACAATCCGCGCCGCGCACGGGGACCGTATGCGGATCAAGGCCGAACTGCATGGGCTCTGGACTCTCGATGCCGCCATAAAAATCTGCCGGGCGCTAGAGCCGTTGGAGATCGACTGGGTTGAGGACGCGGTCAATATGGACCGGATGGACCTTCTGGGCGCGCTGGCCGATACGACCTCGCTGCCGCTATCGGGCGGCGAGACCCTGGGCGGGCTCGGTCAGATCGAGGATCTAATCACGAGGGGCAAGGTCGCGGTGCCGATCGTAGACGTAACTTGGGGCGGGGGCGTCAGCTTCGCGATGGATGCGGCCGCGTTGGCCGCCGCCCATCGCCGCCCGATCGCCTTCCACGATTGCTCCGGCCCAGTGACCTTGGCGGTCTCAAGCCACCTCGCCATGGCCTGTCCGAACGTGGAAGAACAGGAGATCACGCGAGCCTTCTACTACGATTGGTACGGTCAAGCGGTGACCGGGCTGCCCAGAGTCGCGGAAGGCATGATCTCGGTCCCCGCCACGCCTGGCCATGGCGTCTCGTTGATGCCAGAGCTAAGCGGCCGTGCCACTCGCCGAACGAGCGGCACCATGCCGGGAGTGAACTGAAAACCGGAGGTTGGATTAATGGACCAGCAGGTGCGAGATGCGGGACTGCGGCTGAACCCGGCTGACAATGTAGCAGTCGCGATCCAGTCCCTGCGCGCAGGCGACGAAGCGGCCGGCGTAACCCTGTGCGATCCGATCCCGCGCGGGCACAAATTCGCCCTGACCCCGATTGCCAAGGGCGACGCGGTACTCAAATACGCCCAGGTGATCGGCTATGCCGCCGATGACATCGCGCCGGGCGGCCACCTGCACACCCACAATGTCGAGTTCCGTGGCACAGCTCACGATTACGAGTTCTCGACCGACCTCAGACATGCAACGTCCGTTCCCGAGGCTGAGCGCGACACGTTCATGGGCTACCGCCGCGCCAGCGGGAGATGCGGCACGCGCAACTTTGTCGCGGTCCTGACCTCTGTGAATTGCTCGGCCACCGCCGCGCATAAGATCGCCGCCGCCTTTGGGCACGAGGAGTTGGCCGCGTATCCCAATATCGACGGGGTTGCCGCCTTCGTCCACGGCACCGGCTGCGGCATGGGCGCCAATGATGAAGGCTTCGGCGCGCTGCAACGGGTAATGTGGGGTTATGCCAAGCACCCGAACGTGGCGGGCGTGCTGATGGTCGGGCTTGGCTGCGAGGTCAACCAGATCGATTGGTTGCTCGAGGCCTACGGCATCGAGAAAGGGCCGATGTTCCAGACCATGAACATCCAGGACGTTGCGGGCTTGCGCCGCACGATCGAGGCCGGAATCGAGAAAGTCCGTGCGATGCTGCCCCTGGCCGATGAGACCCGGCGTGAACCCTGCCCGGTCTCGGAACTGATGGTGGCGCTGCAATGCGGCGGCTCGGACGCCTGGTCAGGGATCACCGCGAACCCCGCGCTCGGCTATGCCTGTGATCTGCTGGTCGCCCAAGGCGGCACCGGGGTTCTGGCCGAGACGCCCGAGATCTACGGCGCCGAGCATCTGCTGACCCGCCGTGCGCTCAACGCGGATGTGGGACAAAGGCTGGTCGACCGCATCCTGTGGTGGGAAGACTACACCGCCCGCAACCACGGCTCGATGGACAACAACCCCTCGCCCGGCAACAAGAAAGGCGGGTTGAGCACGATCTTGGAAAAGTCACTCGGCGCCGCCGCCAAGGGCGGAACAACGCCCCTGACCGGTGTCTACAAATACGCCGAGCCGGTGACCAAACCCGGATTCGCCTTCATGGATAGCCCCGGCTATGACCCGGCTTCAGTAACAGGCCAGATCGCGTCTGGCTGCAATCTGGTGGTCTTCACGACCGGGCGCGGCTCGGCGGCAGGCTACAAACCCGCGCCTTGCATCAAGGTGGCGACGAATTCCGAGCTCTACGGCCGCATGACCGAGGACATGGACGTCAACGCCGGGCGGATCATCTCGGAGGGCGCACCGATCGAGGAGGTCGGTCGCGAAATCTACGACATGCTGCTCGGCGTCGCCTCGGGCGCGGTCACCAAATCCGAGGCCGAGGGGCTGGGCGACTACGAATTTGTCCCCTGGCAGATTGGCGCGGTAATGTAGCTAGTCGACGATGTAGTCAGGCTACTTGCGCCGGCGCTGGCGCCAGTACCAGCCGCACCCGGAAGAAACTGGTATCGTCCTCGGCGAACTCGACGGTCAGGTCGCCGCCCATTGTGCGCATGATGGCCCGGCTGATCGGCAGGCCCAATCCCGCCCCGGTGTCCTGGCTGGCACGACTACCGCGGGTGAACTTCTCGAAGACCGAACCGACCTCCTCGACACCGACCCCGCCGCCGTTGTCGATCACGTCGATGTTCAGATAGCTGCCCGCGATATGCGGTCGGATGTGGATTTCGGGCTCCGCCGCGCCATTATACTTGACCGCATTGGACAAGAGATTGATCAGCACCTGGCGCAGCCGGTCTTCGTTGGCCCGCACATAGCGCCCCTCGGGCACGGCGTCGCGGATGACCAGGACATCGTTCTTGCGCACGACGCCAGAGACCGTGCCCAGCGCCGCTTCGATGGCAGCGTCCGGCTCGACCGGGCCCATGGGCAGATCGACCCGGCCCGCCTCCAGCCGGCTGATATCCAGGATCTCGTCCAGAAGCCGGGTCAGACGCAGGCTTTCGTCATGGATGATCGCCATGAACCGCTGGCGTTCCTCGTCGTTGACCGGCTTGTCGCTCAGAAGGATCTCCGAGAATGACCTGATCGAGGTCATCGGCGTGCGCAACTCGTGACTGACCTGGCTCAGGAAGTCGTCCTTCTGTACATCGAGTGACCGCAGGCGCTCGTTGGCCTGGCGCAGCTGGCTGGCGGTGCGTTCGAGCTCGACCGATTTCTCCGAGAGCTGGCGGGAGGTCTCGATCAAGCGTTGGGTCTCATCCGCGATATCGAACAGCTCGGTCATCCCAACAGTCTCGCGGCCCGCGATCCGGCTGACCATTGCGTGGGCCGAGGCCGCACCGACCGAGCCGGCGAGCTCGCGCTCGAGCCGCGCGATCACCGCGTCAGTGGGGTCGGGCAGCCCGGCATAACGCGCTTGACCGCGCGCCATCTCATCGAAAAGCTGACGTGCCGGATCCGAGCCTAGGATCCTCTGCGCCAGGACGAACAAGTCCTCGGAGGTCGCCAAGCCCTCGGCAAACCGCGGTGTCTCGCCGGCCACGCTGCTGCGGAAGACATCGATGAAAAGCGCCCCTTGCAACCGTTCCATCGGCCGTGTCCCGCTGAGCCCCGAGACGATGAGGAAGCTCAACGCGTTCGCGCCGATGCTCCACACAACGGCATGGACCAACGGATCGAGGCCATCGAGGCCCAATAGCGCCCTCGGCCTCAGCAGTTCGATCCCGAACGGCCCATTCGCGAGCACGGATTCGCTGAGCACGAAGTCGCCGCCGAAACTTGGCAGGAACAGGGTATAGGCCCAGAGAATTGACCCAACGCTCAGCCCCGCCAAGGCTCCGGTGCGCGTCGCTCCGCGCCAGAAGATGCCCCCGATTAGGCTGGGCATGAACTGGGCGACCCCGACAAACGCGATCAGGCCGATCGCGGCCAGAGCATCCGAACCGCCACTGAGCCGGAAATAAAGGAAACCCAGTCCCAGAATCGCTGCGATGCTGACGCGCCGCGATGTCAGCAGCAAATTCCTCACATCGCCGCTGACCTCGCGCTCAGCCGCCATGAAATAGAGCGCGATTGGCATCACAATGTGATTCGAGACCATGGTCGAGACCGCAATCGCCGCCACGATCACCATCGACGTCGCCGAGGAGAACCCGCCCAGGAAGGCCAGCAACGCCAGTTCCTGGCGGTTCTCCGCCAATGGCAGGGTCAGTACGAAAAGATCCGGGTTCGATCCGGCCGGCAGCACCTTCAGGCCAGCAATCGCGATCGGCATGATGAACAGGCACATGCCGAACAGGTAAAGCGGGAACAACCACGAAGCGGTGGCCAGGTGCCGCTCGTCCACATTCTCGACCACTGTGACCTGGAACTGGCGCGGCAAACAGATGATCGCGGTTGCGGAAAGGAAGGTCAGCACAATCCATCGCGGCCCAAAGATGTTCTCGCCGCCATAAACGACCTCGGCCGGCACATCGGCGAAGATCTTGCCCATGCCGCCCGCGATACCCCAGACGACGAAGACACCAACCGCCAGAAGGGCAACCAGTTTGACGATCGCCTCGACCGCGATTGCCGCCACGACCCCGTGGTGGCGCTCGTTCGCGTCCAGATTCCTTGTGCCGAACAGGATCGTGAAAAGCGCCATGCCGCCGGCGATCCAGAAAGCGGTGGAGCCGCTATCCGCCTCGCCCACGATCACCTGGACGCTTCGGGTCACCGACTGCAGCTGCAGCGCGATATATGGCGTCGTCGCAATTACGGCGATCACGGTCACCAGCACCGCGAGGCCCGAGCTCTTGCCGTAGCGCGACGAGATCAGATCGGCGATCGAGGTGATGCGGTGTACCCGCCCGATCCGGACCAGTTTTCGCAACAGCCACCACCAACCGACAAAAACCAGGGTTGGCCCCAGATAGATGGTGATGAACTCGAGCCCGTTGCGGGCCGCCGATCCCACGGCGCCGTAGAATGTCCAGGACGTGCAATAGACCGAAATCGACAGCGTGTAGACCACCGGCGAGCGCAGCCAATTCAGCCTTCCCTGACGCGCCCGCCTGTCCACGAAGAAGGCGACCGCGAACAAAAGAGCCACATAGGCGAGGCAGACCACCAGGAGCAGGTTTAGCGACAGCATCAGGCGCCGGGCTCCATCGGCGTCTCAGTCGGCGTTGCTTCCGGGTCGCGGTTCAGCCGCCGAGACAGAAGAGCCGCACCCGTGATCAGGCCCGCCCAAACGACGAAGAGATAGATCATCGTGAACGGCACGCCAGCAAGCTTGAGGTCAAGATGGAAGATCCCCCCGACAGGCGGCGTCACCAGAATCAGCCCTACCAGCAGCAGGATCAACGCCCGGTCCCGGCTCTTGCGATGGTCGAAGGCCGTGTCGCGTTCGCGCTTCAACGTTCGGCCTCACCGGCCAAGCGCGACACGGCGCCGATCACCTCGGCATTCGAGAACGGCTTGGTGATGAAAAGATTGGCACCGCCACCGAGTGCCGTTTCGCGGTCTTCGCGCTGGCCCTTCGCGGTCAACATCAGAACCGGCAGCGATCGGCTACGGGGATCGGCGCGCAGACGCCGCAGAATCTCGAACCCGTCGAGCTCCGGTAGCATCACGTCCAGGATCATTACGTCCGGCGGGTCTTCGATCGCCCGGTCGAGGGCAACCTGGCCGTTCCCTTCCGGCATCACCTCGAAACCCGACCGTTCCAACAGAAAGGTCAGGGACTCGACGATATTCGGCTCGTCTTCCACTAGCAGGACGCGCTTGGTCATCGCGCGGACGATCCCTCCAGTCAGTCACGCGAGCCTGCGGAGCGGCTCGAAGTTCGAGCCTAGGGGAAGTCATGGGCGATGTCAGCGTGAATATATCGCGCAAATTCCCGCAGAATCCGCTAATGTGCCCAGGGGTTGCGAATGAGAACGGAGGGTGGAAATGAGACTGCGCGACGAGTTCGTGCTGCGTTTCGACCAATTGAAGGCCTATGGCTGGCCCGCAGTGGTCTTCGCGGGATTGGTGGTCCTCGACCTCGTGATTCTGGTGACGTGCCCGCTCCTTGGCGGCGATTGCCTCTACGGCTTCTTCTCGCTGATCGTTTTTCCTGTGATCCTGACCGGACCGGTCGGATTGGCCGTACCCCGCAATGCCGCGCGGCTCGCGCGGACGGCCGGAGACGTTGCCAAGCAGTATCTCGGTGATGCGGCGGGTGGCCGCTTGGCACGGTTTGCCGGAACGGGTCATGGAGAGGTTGCGGTCTGGATCAGCGGCGCCCTTGCCCTGGCATTGGTGATCACCATCACCCACGTGCTGGCGATATTCCTCTTCAATGCCTTTGACTATGGCGGCGCGCTGATCAGACCGCGCCTGCTGCAGGTCGAGCTGGGTCTGGCTGCAATCTACTATGTCGGGCTTGGGGCAATCGCCTATGCCCTGCGCCCTGCGAGGGGTCAGGAATCCTGACTGGGCCGCGCGCTTAGCCAGCCAGCGGATCGTCCACCCGGTGCGGGCAACCGCGCCGGGGACAGATCCGGCAGGCCGGGCCTACCTCCTCGACTGGCACGCCAGCATCAGGGGCATAAACCGTCAACGCGGCATCCGCCTCACTGAGCGCAATCATTCCGGTCAAATAGTGGCGCGGCTTACCAAAGCCGCTGGGGCCGTCTTGATGCGCCCGGGCCAAAAAGACGAAGCGCGCGCCTGACGGAAAGACCACGCGCTGGCGCATCAGCGCCTCGGGCGATTGTTGAGCCCGATAAAGAACCCAAAGCGGACAGGCCGCCGCGTAACGCGGCAACATGAGCCCCGGCAGGCCACGCATTTCGACGATCGTCCCCGCGGCGTTGGCCCGGAAGTAGCCGAACGACGGCACTTTCTCGCCATCCGGCACGGCGGTCAGCCGGTGACAGATCGTGTCGACATCGAGGGCCAGTTCCTGGGCAAGCACTTCAACGTCGTAGCCAAGCGCCGCGGCCCGAGGCGCGAAGGTGCCCATGGGCGCCAGGATAGCACGGGCTGCATAGTCGAGCAGCGCCCTGCGTGCCCTTGCCCGGGCCGGAGCGCTTTCGACCTGATCCTGATCGGCAACAATCCGCTCGATCAACGACCCTAACTGGTCTTCGGCCGCCGCGCGTGCGGCGGTCCAGCGCCCGGCGGCCAGATCGCCACCTGATCCAATCCCGAGCGGCTCGGCGGCGGCTTCGATCTCGTCGAACCGGTTGGAGCGCGACTCGAACAGCGCCTCGACTTCGTCAATGGGGGTCAGCGTCCGGTCCGCCTCCTCGATCTTGTCGAAATAGGCCGCCAATGCTCCGCCGACATCCGATAGGGCCTGACACTCGTCATGGATGATCCGATTGAAACGTTCGCGCCGGTCGGCCGGAACATCCGGAAACGCGACCAGAATCTCGGCCGCCGAACGCACCGCCGCGATCCGCGTCAGCATCCGATGGACTGCTTCACCCAAGAACGGGTCGTGACTGATGCGGTCGGCCATCGCCCGCGCGGCGGCCGCCGATTGCCGCTCGGACCGGGCAAGCGCGGCCAGGGCCCGCGCCCAGCCGGGATATCGGCCGATCAATTCGCCCGCGCTCGCGCCCTCGACCCGCAGATCGGCCAGGTCGGGCATATGAGCAATTTCGTCGAGGCTCTCGAGCAATCGCCGCTCCGCCAGGCCGTCGAGCTCGTCGATACGCAGGGCCAGTGCCTCAGCGGTGCGCCTTAGCAAGGGACCTGCGATCGGCCTTTTGTTGCGCTCGATCAGGTTCATGTAAGAGGCCGAGATGCCCACCTGTTGAGCCAAGGCCGCCTGGGTCAGGCCGCGGCTGCGCCGTCGTTCGCGGATGCGCGTCCCAAGGATCGTCCGCGGCATGGCTGAATCTCCTGTCTCGTCAGTGCGTTGACCGAGCACCTGTCAATTGTTGACAGATTTGCGTAAGCGCCTGTAGGTTAATTCACAAAATTTTATATGAATGTCAATGTGTTATTGAGAATTTTACAAAACACGTTAAACGGGAACCGAGCGCTCGGGGCGCTCGCCTGTCGAGTCCGGTGCCAAAACCCGAGCCGGCAGCTTAAAGAAACATGTTCCTGGGAGGGCTCTCAATGAGTTCGAATTCCTATAACCGCCGCAGCCTGTTGAAG